>Ga0206821_10004_pt1 | contig 91171 bp, 90 predicted proteins | sample Alteio_BWOrgCont_85_FD_152860 | JGI IMG/M metagenome (GOLD analysis project Ga0206821, IMG submission 152860) | Enriched cells from forest soil in Barre Woods Harvard Forest LTER site, Petersham, Massachusetts, United States -... | ecosystem: Environmental > Terrestrial > Soil > Temperate forest >...
TACGCCATCCGTCAAAAGAAACCAAGCTTTTTTTGAAAAATATCATCAGCAAATTTATATTATCTCTGGTGGATTTCGTGAATGTATCCAGCCGATTGTTCAGGAATTCAAGATTACAGAGGATCATATTTTTGCAAATACATTTATCTATGATGCACAAGGAGTGATCACGGGTTTTGATAGAAAAAATCCACTCGCACAAGTGAACGGGAAAGTAAAAGCCATTGAATCACTCAAGTATAAAAAGGATATATGTGTAATTGGTGACGGTATTACTGATTATCAAATTAAAGAGCAGGGACAAGCAAAAACATTCTTTGCCTTTATTGAAAATGTCTATCGTAAAGGTGTCATTGCAAAAGCAGATGTTGTCATTAGAAGTTTTGATGAGTTATTGTTTCATTACAATCTTCCTCGTGCACAATCTTATCCGACTTCGAAAATGAAAGTTTTATTGCTTGAAAATATCAGCGAAGAAGCGACGAGCAGATTTCTTGAAGAAGGATATCTTGTGGAGAGTATCAATCGATCGCTAACGGAGCAGGAATTGATAAAAAAAATTCCTGAAATTTCACTGCTTGGCATCCGGTCAAAAACAGAAATTACAAAAAATATATTTGCAAAAGCAAAAAAATTACAGGCGATTGGCGCTTTTTGTATCGGCACCAACCAAATTGATTTAGTTTCTTCGGCCGAAAAAGGCATTGCTGTTTTTAATGCACCATACAGTAATACCAGAAGTGTTGTTGAACTTGTTCTTGGCGAGATTATTATGTTATATCGGCATATTTTTGATAGAAGCCAAGGAGTGCATCAAGGGAAATGGGATAAATCAGCAAAAGGAAGTTTTGAAATCCGAGGAAAAAAACTTGGCATTATCGGATACGGCAATATTGGCACACAACTTTCAGTTGTTGCTGAAAGTATGGGAATGCAAGTATTTTTTTATGACGTTATGGAAAAGCTTGCATTGGGTAACGCCAAAAAATGTCAAACATTACAAGAGCTGCTTTCAACATGTGATGTCATTACACTTCACGTTGATGGAGCAAAAACGAATAAAAATCTCATCGGAACAAAAGAATTTGAGCAAATGAAAGATGGTGTGTTATTTTTAAATCTTAGCAGAGGACATATTGTAGATATAGACGCGTTGGTTTCTGCAATAAAAAATGGAAAAGTAAATGGCGCTGCAGTAGATGTTTATCCCACAGAACCACGAAGCAATAACGAGGCATTTATTTCTCCCTTACAAGACTTACCCAATGTTATTTTGACACCTCATATTGGAGGCAGTACTGAAGAAGCTCAAAAAAATATCGGCCATTTTGTGAGCGAAAGGCTCGCTAATTACGTGAATACCGGCAGTACCGTTCTCTCAGTAAATTTCCCAACGCTTTCACTTCCTGAACAGCGGAAAACGCATCGGTATATTCATATCCATGACAATACTTCTGGAATGGTTGCTCAAATCAATGCGGTTTTTGCAAAGAAAAAAGCAAATATTGAAGGGCAATACCTCAAAACAAATGAACATATTGGTTATGTCATCACTGACATTGATACAAAGCAAGATGATGCTATTCTCAAATCATTGACAAAGATTAAAGGAACAATTAGAGTAAGAGTCTTATACTGATGAAGAAAATTTATTTTACCCCGGGACCGACAGCATTGTATCCTGGCGTCAGCAAAATATTTCAATTTGGGTTAAAAAATCATGTTGCTTCTTTATCACATCGGAGCGATGAGTTCCGTGAAATATTTAGAGAAGTTACTACAGATTTAAAAAAATTACTTGCTATTCCTGAGGAATATTACATCTTTTTTACCGGATCAGGGACAGAAGCAATTGAAAGAACGATTCAAAATTGTGTTGAAAAAACGAGTTTACATTTCGTCAACGGATCGTTTTCTCAGCGGTTTTTCAAAACCGCACAAGAGCTTGGAAAAAAGCCAAAATCTGTTGAAGTACCGCTTGGAGAAGGATTTGATTTTAATAAAATCACAATTCCTCAAGCCACAGAAATGATTTGTTTTACCCATAATGAGTCAAGCACCGGGGTTATGACACCATTTGAGGAAATAAAAAAAATTGCCCAGAAATATTCAGATAAACTGATTGCGATTGATGTCGTTTCGTCAGTTCCATATGGGGATCTTGATTATTCGCTACTTGATGTTGCATTTTTTTCAGTGCAGAAGGGCTTTGGTTTGCCTGCCGGACTGGGAGTCATGATTGTTAGCCCGAGAGCAATCAAAAAGGCAGAATCGTTAGTTGCAAAAGGAGTAAGTATCGGTTCGTATCATGGATTTCCTGCATTGATGGATTTTGCAAAAAAATATTTTACTCCTGAGACCCCTCCGGTTTTAGAAATATATGTCTTAGGGAAAGTAATTAAAAGCATGCAGGCTGTTGGGTCTGAAAAGATACATGATGAGATTGAGAAAAAAGCGGAATTGCTGTATAAATTTTTGGATGCAAGTGATATTGTTACTGCTTTTGTAAGAGATGTTCGTTTCCGTTCTCCAACAATTATTGTTGTTGATATCCAAAAAACAAAAAAAGATATCAAAAAAATGCTTGCAGAAAAGGGGATGATTGTTGGTAGTGGATATGGAGAAAATAAAGATAAACACATTCGCATTGCCAATTTCCCTGCGCACTCGATACGAGATGTAAGGATGCTAGTACGAGAATTACAGTCAATTTAGACAGAAGTTATTGATCAAATTATTGGATTCTATTGCTGAGTTTCTGCTACACTTTTAGCATGTCTTTTCTTGATTTGTTATTCCCGAAACTCTGTGTGCAGTGCAAAAAATTGGCTCATATCTTTGCACAAACTGCTTTTCATCAACAACTTTCATTGATAATATGTTTTGTACTGTTTGTCAAAAACAGGCGATGGGGGGATTGACGCATCCTATTTGTAGAACAAAGTATAGTATCGATGGAGTTTTCCCAAGTTTGGTTTACAAAGGTGTTGTAAAAAAACTTGTATACGTTTTTAAATATTCTCCCCATTTGACGGATTTACAGTCACAATTAATTGATTTATTTTATGAAGGGATTATTCAAAAGGAGTCGTTTTCCCCACTCTTGTCTTGGAACAACCCTTTATTTTTGTCTCGATTCGTTTGCATGCTGGGAAGTTTCGAAAACGAGGCTATAATCAAGCGAAATTATTGGCGGAAGGTTTATCCAATCGATTTGACGCATGGGTTGTTGATTGTCTCATTCGGATAAAGCCCACGAAGACGCAGGTTGGTTTATCGAAGGAAGACAGAAGAAAAAATATCGAACAAGCATTTTCGCTGAAAAATGATAGTTCGGATATTATTAAAAAATATCGGCAGATTTTTCTTATTGATGATGTAGTAACATCAGGTGCTACACTTCGAGAAGCAGCAACAGTGCTCAAAAAGGCAGGATTTCAGCACGTATGGGGATTGACATTAGCGCATGGAGAATAGTTTGTTATCTATTCAAAAGTATGAGATAAAGAAGATATGTACCCATTAGTACTTTTTCTTTCTTTGAATATTTTCTTTTTTTCGTGGGTAAATGTCTTTCATTCTGCGGTTCCTTTTAACAGATATGAGTACCTCTACAATGCAAATCATTATATTCAAGACCCCCGCATTGCCGGTAAAAATTTTTCTCTTGTTAACGCGCTTGGACAATATGATGGACAATGGTATTTGAAGATTGCTGATAAGGGATATCCCGATCATCCGTCTTCGCCATTACAAGGGAAGGAGAAGACGATGAATGGATTACTTTATAATTTTTTTCCTCTCTATCCAATTTGTATTGCAGTAGTTAATTTTTTCATTCGTAATGTACAACTTAGCGCATTTATCCTTGGCAACTTCATTCTGCTGTCATGCGTTTACAGCATTTATTTTGTTGTTTCACAATGGTTTTCCAAACAAGTTGCAATAAAAACAATTCTCCTTTTGCTTCTTTTCCCATTTAGTGTTTTTCTTCGAGGCTATTATGCAGAAGGGTTACGGCTGTTGCTATTTATTTGGTTTTGTTACGGGTTAGCTCAAAAGAATTATTTTTTTGCGGCGATTACTGTAGGACTTTTGGGTGTTACCAGTGGGATATCGCTTTTGCTTTTGCCTTTTTATTATGGACTACTTTGGTTTTACCGAAAAAGAAAAAAGTTGTCTTTGCGAAAAATATTTTTGTATGCTGGTGTGGCTATACTACCTTTTTTCTTGTGGATTCTTTTTTGCTATATACATACGGGAAATCCTTTTATTTTTGTTGAGACTCGTGATGCCTGGTATAGACCGCCTTTTTTCCCGCTCCTTTATAATATAGAGCTCATTTTCCGCTATCCTTGGTTACCGACAATAGCATTATATGGCTCCAAACTGGATGTTATGTGTATCGTGGTCACATTATGCATAACGTATCTATCAAAAAATGTTCTTCCAAAAGTGGTTTGGCTTGCAACAATCGTTCTTGCCTTTTCGCCATTGCTTGTACAAGATAGCATATCGTTTGCAAGATTTATTACCGTACTTTTTCCATTTTTTGTATATCTTGCAGTCTCTCTTAAAAAAAACTATTATATAATATTAGTGGGTTTTTTTACTGTAGGTTTACTCTTTAGTAGTTTGTACTTTATTAACTGGTATTGGATTGAATAAAAAATGAATATTTTAATAAATTGGGTGATAAATACATTGGTCATTATGGTTGCGGCATATATTTTGCCTGGAGTTCACGTACAAAATATGTGGGCTGCGTTTGTTGTTGCGTTGGTTTTGGGAGTACTTAATGTTCTTATTAAGCCAATTTTGGTCGTTCTAACCCTTCCGGTAACCATTGTTTCTTTCGGTTTATTCCTTTTGGTAATAAATGCGATGATGGTAGTAATGGTGAGTCATATCGTTCCTGGATTCTCTGTTGACAGCTTCCTCTGGGCGCTTCTTTTCAGCGCACTTGTTTCTCTGATCAATTTAGCGCTTCAGAGGATGTCATTGATTTGATTGTGGTATCTTGTTTACAATAAATCCTGAATTCCCCAGCAGTTGTCCGCTTGTTGAAATTTGTGTTGGAGAGCTTAGCTTGCCATCAACAAGTGTTGCAGTATAAAGATCATATCCGTTGTTGCCTTGCGCTTGTAGATAGTAGATGTGATTTGTAGTATATGAGAATTCCGGATAGGCAAAATCACCTGATGCAATACTATGGATGTTTGCAAGACCATTTTCTGTCACATTTGCCAGATACATAACTGGTGTAATATCATTATTTCTTTCAAGGAAAATAAAATGCTTGCCATCAGGTGAAAAAGAACCTTGATATGCATTTTGATTTTGCTTTGTGAGATCGGTTGTTGCTTGGGAATTGATGTCATATTCTTCAATAACAGAGTAGGGATTATAATTATCATCGTATTGATAGTAATCATAGGTGATAAGGTTTGGATTTATCGGATCCCAGACAGGGTGTGCAATCCCTCCTGAATGAGGATCAGGATCGGCTATTTTTTGTATCGTTCCCGTATTAAGATTCTGAATAAATAACGCATTATCTAAAACATTGGTTTGATCTTTATTTTTATCAGAAACAAGTGCAATTTCTGTTTGATTTTTATTTACATTCGGATCCGTAAACCAATCCATGGTGTCAATATCTCCTGTATTGCCGTTATCAAAGGTTTGCAGAAGAGTTCCCGTTGAAGAAAATTCATAGAGAGATGAGTAATTTGTTTGTTTATCAACGCCGATATAATTATTTTTTAGTGGACTTACTTCAATAAGTTGCGGATGTTTGGTGTTTACTGTTGTCGCCCCTTTTTGTGTGAGTGAAATAATGTTACCTCCTAGGGTCATGGTAATGCGATCTGTAGGCAAGACGTCTCCAGTATTAAAGTTAGTGTTTGTGTTAATTTGCAGTTTTTTCCCTTGCGAAGATGCAACAAAATATCCTGCGATGAGCGGAATTAGTACAAAAATGATTAAGGCTCGTATTATTTTCATTGGTTTAATTGTGCCGGTCCTGATGCAATATTTTGCACGGAGACCAAACTATTATACGTTGTTTGTCCTGCTTGTGAGCCAAAAAGATTGGTAATAAGCTGCGCTGAAGGTGTAGCATTGCCAATAACAATGCTTTGTCCATCTGTTGCCCAGCCGATTTGTGAGTCATCAGATAAAGAAAGCGTATATTGCTGCGGTGTGATTTTGTTGGTTAGGAAGAATGATCCTAGTTGAAGAGCTGAGACAGGTGTAACATCTGTTTTGATTTGTCCATTCAGCGTATCAAATAATTGAGGTATTTGACTTAATGCTTGTGGAGAATTAAGTATGGTATCTTTGATTGTCAACAGAAGCTGTCTTTGCCGTTGCGTTCTTCCGAAATCACCCACAAGATCTTCATGGCGTGATCTGACATATTGTAGTGCCTGTTCACCATCCATATGCTGCATTCCCGGCTGAATATCGAGTCTTTGATAACCGTAGGGATTGTTCCCTGTAATATCTGTTGGATATGAATAATCCAAAACAGGATGAATAATCTGGAGATTAATACCGCCAAGCGCGTCGATACTTTTGATAAACCCGTATAGTCCAACCCATGCGTAATGATCAATATGGATACCAAACGTTTGCTCAACGACGGCTATTGCGGATGGTATGCCGTTCTCTTCGGCTGCCTCATCAATTTTTCCATATGTTCCATCAGGTTTTTCTATCCACAGATCTCTTGGAATAGAGAACATAATAACTTTTTTTGTATCATAATCGATATGAACCACCATCATCGTTTGGGTGAGTGGATTGTCGCCTGAGAATTTTTGGTCATTATCGCTCCCGAGCAACAGAATATTTTCTTGATCTGTTGGTTCTGTTATAGAAGGAAGAGAAACTTTTGTATTGCTTGTCTTAACGGTAACTTTTTGTCCCGTGTTTGCTGATATAAATGTTTGGAGCTTTTGTGCATAAAAGATGCCGAAGCCTGCAGCAAAACAAACGATCATACAGAGAATGCATAAAAGGAATCTCAGTAAAAACGGCTTTTCTTTTTTAGTTCGTTGACGAGAGTGTCCGTCAAGATTTGGAATGTCGTAGCTACTCATGATAAGACTCTTGTTTCAGCTCTTAGTTTAGAACTTTATAATAGCATATAAGGGGGGAAATTGGCCAATACAGTTATATACAAAAAAAATAAAGGAAGTAATAAGGTAGTAGTTGTATGATAAACTATATCTATGGCTAAAAATTCTTATATATCTTTATTCTATCCTCCAAAACCACGAAGGGGTGGGGAATGGTAAAAAACAAAATCGGCCAGGCGCTGAAGCAGACATTTTTCTCTCTTCGGAATCGTAACTTTCGGTTATTTTTCATCGGTCAATTGATTTCAAATACGGGTAATTGGTTAACGAATGTCGCTCTTATTTTACTGGTTTTAAAAATTACTGGAAGTGGATTTGCGGTTGGAGTTCTTACGGCATGCCAATTTGGTCCTATTTTTTTTCTAGCTCCTTTTGCAGGTGCCATTGCCGATCGACTGGATAAAAGACGTCTTTTATTACTGACGCAGAGTCTTGAGATGTTACAGTCAGTGGGGCTTGCCGTTATGGCATTTTTGCCACATCCACCGCTTGTCGGTTTGTATATTCTTGCAACTGTTGGAGGAATGCTCCTTGCGTTTGATAATCCCTTCCGGCGCTCTTTTGTCAGCGAGATGGTACCTGCGAGCGACATCCCCAATGCAGTTGTTCTTTACAGCACCATCGTTAATGTTTCGCGTATCTTTGGTCCTGCATTGGCAGGATTGTTGGTTGTTACATTGGGTTTTGGCTGGTGTTTTACCATTGATGCCGCATCATACATAGCTGTTCTTATCGCAATTTTTATGATGCGAACAACTGAGCTTCATCGCAAGCCTGGTAGACCGCGAGCAAAAGGTGAAATACGTGAAGGAATACGCTACGTTATGTCTATGCCGGTTTTGTGGATTAGTTTTGTTATGCTTCTATTTATTGGTACGCTATCATATAATTTTAACGTCACACTTCCGCTTTTTGTCACCCATACTCTTCACAGCAATGACGGGATGTTCACAATTCTTTATTCTATTTTCAGTCTTGGTGCTGTTGTCTGTGCTCTTGTTGTTGCGCATAGAAGTCTTGTTGGCATACGGCACATCATTATTGGTGCAGCCGCGCTTGGCTTTACTATGCTACTTCTTGCCGCTGTCTCAGATGTCACAACTGCTCTGCCGGTTGCATTTCTTATCGGTATGGCAACGATTCTTTATATGAATTCGACAACTGCGCTTGCACAAGTTGAGGCAAAACATGAAATGCACGGTCGGGTACTTTCACTACAAACAGTGCTTATGATGGGGACATCCCTGATTGGCGGTCCATTCTCCGGTTGGCTTGCTGATACAATGGGCGCCCGGGCTCCATTTGTCTTTGGTGGAATTATATGTTTGTTAGCATCTGTGTTTGGCTGGTGGGCAACCAGACAATATATTCCCAAAGCGATAGATAAGAACGAAGTCTTGTCAGGAATGCTTGATACCCCAGAGAAGAGATAGGAAAGCCTCTATGAGGCATGGCATTATTTGATCATAACGTATCCGAACACCTCCCAAGTTTTCTCCCGAGCTATCATTAAATAGATTGATTTAGCAAGTATTTATTTGTCTAAAAGATGTCTACGTTTTGTCATGTAAGAATTACGTAAGCGATTTATAATTACTGTGTTATATAAAAAAGATTGAGGATCATAGCTACGAGCTTATATTCGCTATACTTTTAATTCTTTTTTATAACAGGTAAAATGAGCGCAGAATTCCGTTATTTGGGTGTGCCGTATGCTTTTACACGGTCCTTTGATCCTAGTTTGTATGATGGTGTTGATTTAGGACCGACAGATTTTGGGAAAAGATATCATGCAGAAGGGTTAGATGGATTTCAGGAAGCAATAGATAATTGTGAAAGAGGAAACGAGGTAATTTTTGATATCACATTATCAGGTCTTGGACAAACCGCTTCATTCGGACCTGAGAAGAAAGCGAAAGGTATTTACTTAAGTACTATTGGAGAACAATTCCAGAATGGGGAAAGACGAATCATAGGTGTCGTTTTCGCAGAAATACCTAGAAAAAAAAGTCCTATACCTATAGCAGTATTTAAGTATGCTGGCTCAGGTGTTGATGCTAATTGGAGATTCCATGAAGGTATGAATCTTGCTGATATGAGAGAATGGAATGCTTCTGATACCCGTCATCCTCATTCAGCTGCAGCTAGACTCATAAATCTTTTTCCGCCCCAGGGGTAAACTTCCATGTAGTATCCAAACTTTATGCCATCCGAGCAGCATAAAATTTAATGAAACTTCACTCTTTTCGCTTTTAGCATCATTACTTCTCAAAATCTCATATTTGGAATTAGTATCCAATACTGATTGGCGCAGCCTCTTTTGAAGAATGAATAAGAAATCATTTACCACATAAGAGTATTGGAACTAGTGAAAGTAATTTATAACAAATATATTCCGCATCTTAAAGTGTAAAATTCTGTATTTTTTGGTAATATTGCATTAATAATATATCTTATAGTATAATTAGGCATGTCAAGAAATCTTGAGGTATTTCCTTCTGTGGCTATAAGTTCAATCAGTGCGACTTCTACGGATGTTCGTAGACCATGGGAAGTTTTGTGGGCATCACAAAGAACTGCTCAGAATGCTTGTAATATAGTAGATAATATGCGTGTTGCTTTTGGATCTGAAGCGACTATTTCTTTAGTTCCTGGGAGAAATATAAACGTTAAGAAATTCGTAAGGCATTTATCTAAAGACGTTAAAATATCAAGTATTGATATCCCTGACAATTATCCTCTACACAAAATGTTTCGAGATATGTTGATTTTGCGTAAAGAGAAAAGTGGTTCTGTACTGAATCGTTTCGGATGGTTTATTACAAATGTCAGCACAGAAAAACAACAGCGAAGAAAAGTTAAGAAAGCACTTAAGACTACGAATGTTAATACGGTAAAAGCCAATACTTCTTTCTGGAGAGAAGGACATGAGAAGAGTGGCAATAAGTTAGTCAAAGTACTTGAGAAATATCAGAGAAGAACAAGGAGAGATATTTCTCTTGCAGTTGAAATAGATAGTGAAAAACAAAATCCTGAAGAGTATCTTGATTTTGTTCGTAAGTTACGAAGTTCTTTAAAAGGTAGAGTTAATGTCGTATTGGATGTCGATTTAGGTCACATCACACAACGTGGTGGAAGTAGTGAATCATTTCTTACTACCCTTATGAAAGATGAAGATTTAAAAAACGCGATACATATTATTTCTCTAAACCAATATATACCAGGTGATACTGAAGCACATACTCGTCCAGATGATCCAAGTGGAGCTGTTGATTTACCTGCCTCTGTCCATATTTTAGGAGAAAATGGACTTGAGCCGACTGTCCTTTTCGAATTGCATCCAAGCGATAAACATTTCTTTGCAGAAGAATCTGGTATGTCATTTGCTAAAAAACTAAAATACGCTTACTTATCTGGTCAAAAAGGAAGAAGAGTTCAAGAGTGAAGGAGTAGGTAATCTATATATGTATCTTTGTCAGTAAGTTACCAACGGAAACATAAGATACATCTCCTGAGCAGCCCTGCTTAGCGGTAGTGAACCATTTTAGCCTCAAAAAAATAGGAAGTAGTAATGTGTAAATCGAAAATTAGCCTTGAAATAGTGTCAGTGGGCATCTCCGAAAAAAGTTGGAACCAGATTCAAGATTACATTTGGAAGTGGTATCCGATATTGATTGGAATTGCTTCGATTGAAGAAGAGAAGAAGAAAGTAGTTATCACATAGGAGTATTGGAACTATCAATCATTTATATTGATGTGGATCCCATCCCAATTGTGTTGGATCTTCATCATATAACCGTTTACTCTCATTAATAATATACTGATATGTTTCCAAAATAAATGGTAGTTCAGCGTTTAGTTCTTGATTATTTGCCCAGTTAGTTAGTATCTCTTTCATTTCTCCCCATGGTTTCATAAAGAAAATTTTCTCTTTCACTAGATCTTCTAATTCTGGACGTTGATTTAAAAGTTGTAGCGCTGATATTCGGTATCGTATTAAATGGTTTATTCTACTATCCACTGATTCTGGATTATATCTCCAGTTTACTGCATCTTCAATAACTGTGACATTACCACCACGCTTAGTAACAAAAAGTTCAAGTGCAGAATCGTCAACCATCGAAACTAAGGTTCTTTGACCATTTCTTACTAGGGTTTGTGGAGCCCATGCCATAATACCTCCTTTTACGTAAAGATTGGCAGGGGGAATATTTGTAGGTAACAGGTTATGGTTTTCTTCTATATCTGCGTCCTCTCCACGATAAATTCCCGTTATTACGTCTCCAGGATTATTTGTATCTATAAGCTGTTTGTATGCTCCACCGACTAGTTTAGGAAGAGCATCTATTTCTGGAAATTTATTAGCATCCAAACATACTACAATGCCATGCTTATAATTCAAAGCTAAAGTACTCCCAATTTCCAAACAATTTATTTTTCCAGAAGTTTCAGTATCAAAGTGAAAAAAAGAGGTATTGGAATGACGTGCGCGTACTTTAGAAAAGCCAATCTCAAGCCCTGGGTCGGAAAAAGGTAGATCAAAACTATCAACACGTTCTCTTACCGGATTTCCAACTGATGCCATAAAGTTTTCAATAACATTTATTGTTGCACCTTGATCTGTACAGTTGTTGGTTACTAACAAACAATTGACTTGCACCGCAGGTGGTATGTCTGCGAGCATAAATGTTGCTAAGACTGAAGGTAAGTGTCTGCTTTCATTAGAAATTGGTATGATAGCGGTAAAAGAACTATCTGCAGGTTTTCTGCCTACAATTTTTTCCCATCGATCGTTTTGTTCTCCAGTAATTGTCGCAGAATTTTGTTCAGGAGTAGAGAATAGGGGAAGTTTACGCATACTCCATTCTGTTGCAGCATTTTTCCATCCACGGGGATTTCTAGTAAGTAAATGTATAGTCTCAGCAGACATAGAGGTTAATTTTATAATAGATGTGGGCTAAAATCAACCTATAGTTCTTGTGGACATCTCCGAAAAAAGTTGGAACCAGATTGATGAATACGTTTGGGAATGGTATCCGATACGGATAGGGATAGTTTCGCTTGAGGATGAACAAAAGAAGTCATTTATCACATGATCGTATTGGAACAAGGAGAAAATTATTGTTGCATTGTTTGTAGCCGAAGTAAAAAACATGTAACAGTTAGTTACTAACTTATTTTTGGAGTAAAAATAAAAATCGCATCTTGATTGTTGAGATATCGTATTGTTTCCAAAAGTTTCATTTTCTCGAAAAAGTCGGCATCAGATTTTTTGTCCTGAGGTAAATCGGTTACATCGATAATATAAAGTGTATTTTTATGAAGAGCATTCAAATTATACTTTATGACATTATTATTTAATGAAAAAAGATTTGGATTAATAAAAGCAAATTTGCTAATAAAATGATTCGCTGAAAAATCTCCGGATTGTGTACCTCCGCTTTTTAAATATTTTTCCGGATCATAGTGTGTAAAGAACAGATAATAGATATAGCTAAATTCCAGATCACCTCTGTTTGAGATAACAATATGTTTGTAGGAAAACTCATGAGAAGTAGCATATTGGATTGCATTGGATGCTCCGTACGAAAAATTTTGTGAATCTTGATATGGTAACAAGACAAAGTATGCATGAACAAACCAGACAAAAGATATCAATATAACAAGACCAGCACAGGCACTCAAAAAAATGCTTACGACTTTTTTTAGCGTGGCAAGCCATTGCAACAGAAAATAAAAACCACAGCCTTCAATAATAAGAAATGCAGGTAGCGCTGTATATATCCTGACCGCGCTTGGAGTATCATACGTTACTGCTGCTGGGATGATTGAAAAGAGTATCCAGCAAATGAGTAATAGAAATATATTTTTTGAGAAGATCTTTTCTTTAACGATAGAGTAGAGTCCAAAAAGAAAAAGAGGTAATTCAAAAAAGTAAAAGAGACCAAAATCAGGTGTTTTATATTCTTCATGTTCATAATCATCTGCATAAAGCCACGTAGGATCTATATTAATTAAGTAATTGGTAATGAAAAGAGGAATTATCCCAAGTCTTCTATTATCAAATATTTTTCCTAGGATATCGTTATTTTCATATAATAGCCGTTGTGAACTAGTTTGAAGTACTATCTGATCTTCCTGAGTAAAAAAATCTAAAGAAGTAAATCGGGTGAGATTTGTTGTATTGAGAAAAGTCAGTAATAAGGGACTTAGAATGATTACAAATAAAATCGCGGCAATAATGATTTCTTTTTTCCTTTCTAAAACGGTTTTATAAAATAACAAAATAAGAGCGATTAAGAAGAATGGAATAAAAATTTTTATTCCGTTATAAGCATAAAATGAAATAGCAAAAAGAATGAATGCTCCAAGAAGTAATAGTAACTTTTTATTGGCTATATATTCAAAAAATATCCATAATCCGATACTAAAGAAAGCCAGTCCAGCATTGGTATCCAGTGCAAGCCGTGAGAGATATATATTCCACGGAGAAATTGAATAAAAAAACACTACCCATAGAGCGATTATTTTATATGTATTTCCCTTTTGCTGTTTCGGTGAAGATTTATTCTTGGTAGCCGATATACTGAAAAGCAACAAAACAATGCGATATAATGCAACTAGAGTTAGTAGAGAAAGAATAACAGAGGTAAATCTGATACCAAAAGCATTTAGCCCAAATAGTTTTATGGAAGGAATAATAAGATAAGAAAGAAGCGCAGGTCGGTAATCATCATAGGCGCGAAGAGTAAACGGTAGAAATGCTCCATATTCATCTCTGCCCGTTTTTAACAGTGAATACGCGTTATATCCAAAAGACATTTCATCAATACTGATACTCGGAGGGACAAAAGATAATTGATAAGTCCTTAAAAAGAATGTAAGAAGAATAATAAACGAGAAAGAGATAACAATACCATGGACTTTTATAAATTTTTGCATATCGAAATATGTTGGTATTATATGCTAAACGAAAAAGAAGGGAAAGTAATAATTTTTAGGACAAACAATTTGTATTAGCTAATTTATTAGCCTATTTAGCTTATCAGTGGAGATGTCCGGCAGTGAACCGGAGTCCGAGTAAAATTAGTTAAAACATCTACAAGCGTAGTCGACTATTGTAATTCACTTTGCCGTTTCCTGTCGACCGGAATAACAAAGTATAGGTTGATAAATTCAATAAAAGTCAAACCATTCCTTTAAGGTTTTCCCCACCTGTTTTTATGCCCATACCATCCCGATGAGGGAAGATAAAGTATGAACAGGCTTTAGAGCTTAAGCAGCGAGTGCAAAAGCTTGTTGGCCGCCGTAAAGGCCTGCGAGTTCCGCAAGAATGCGGTTCTTTTCAGCCTTCAAGGCTTCAATGCGATTATTAGCATTTATTTTTTGACCAGTTTTACGACTATTGATCATCGTCGGCTTGCAGTTTTAATGTGCTTTTCTCGTCGAATCAATTCATCCCCAGTTAAAAATTAATCTATTAATTTTTATAGCGAATATTGATTCTTATCGGTAATTTTTAATCTCTCGCTCTATATCTCTATCAATGTCTTGTCTCTTGATCGCTTCCTTCTTATCAAACTTCTTCTTTGACTTGGCGGTTGCTAATTCAACCTTGATCAATCCGTGCTTAGTATACATTGAAACAGGCACGATTGTCAAGTTTGCGCCGTCCATTTTACCTTTCAAAGAGATGATTTCTTTTTTGTGTAATAAGAGCTTTCTCGTGCGAGTTGTATTATATGTCTCAGGCCTTGCATGTTGATAGGGAAAGATTTTTGCGTTTACTAAAAATGCTTCATTGCCGATGATGCGTGCAAAACTTCCACTCAGATCAACATGTCCTTCTCGTACTGCTTTTACTTCGGCTCCGACAAGATTGACTCCTGCTTCAAATTTTTCGAATAATTGATAATCAAATGATGCTTTGCGATTGGTTATTTTCATGTTTTCATTATACGGATTGATATATAATAAAACAATGCGATTTCGAAGCTGGCCAATTTTTGTCATCTTGCTCCTCGCATTTATTTGTTATCTCCAACGTGGACTTTTTGTTTTAGATCCTGACTTCGGTTGGCATATCAGAACAGGGGAGTATATTCTAGCGCATGGTATTGCTTATAAAGACCCTTTTTCTTATTCAATGCCGAGCTATTTGTTTGTTGATCATGAGTGGCTGACCAATATTATTTGGAAGCTAACATTATCGATGATTGGCTATTGGCCACTTGCTGTGGTATATGCTCTTTTTGCGGTTTTAGCGATAACTATTCAGATTACTCTGACTCAAAAAAAATGGCTTCTCATCCCTACTTTTTTGACGGCAGGGACATTTTTTGATTTTGTAGGAGTCCGCACCCAAATTATTGATTGGCTTCTTTTGTCAGTGCTTCTTGTTGTCTTATGGAAAAAAGAAATATGGAAGAAATGGCGCTTTTTTTTGCCGATTTTATTTTTGTTCTGGGCCAATGTCCACGGTGGCTTTGGCATTGGAATAGGCGTAATGGGAGTTGTGTTAGCGGTGAAGACTTTTGAAGAAAAAGAGGATCTAAAACAGAATGTACTTTTGTTTTGTGCATGTACACTGATCACTTTGGTAAATCCATTTGGGATAAGGCTTTGGGGAGAATTTTGGAATCAGCTAACTGATACAAATCTTCGTTGGTCTATTGCTGAGTGGTATCCCGTAATTTATTTTACCAATATTGCATTTTGGGTTTACGCGGTTATTTCATTTTTTCTTATTATCAGATATCGACGCCATTATAAAATAAATGAATTAGTTCTTTACGTTTTGCTTTTTTTGGCGGGAGCAGGAAGTATGAGAAATGTTCCATTGTGGATGATTGCCTCGTTTTCTTTAACCGCGCGAGGGTTTTATCTGCTTGGAAAAGAAGCGGAAGAGTATCAGTATGGAAAAAATCGTCTTGTAATTTTTTATAACGGTTTTTTTATTATTATTTGTATACTCTTTTTATCGCAGTTGGGAGCATATTATTATGGTGAATATTCATCTCGTGGAGAGGGAAATGGCTATCCCGTGAACGCGGTTAATTATTTAAACAAACATCTACCCGCAGGCCAAATTTTTTCATCATATAACTGGGGTGGATATCTGCTTTGGAAATTGCCTGAAAAAAAAGATTTTATTGACGGGCGAATGCCGAGTTGGCGTTGGCATTTGAATAGTCCAACCGAAAGTAATTATGCTTTTGACGATTATGACAACGTACTGGAACAAAAGATTCCTTTTGCTCCTTTTGTCAAAAAATACGATATAACTACGCTTCTTGTTCCAACTTCGGATCTATCAAAACCGGTGACGAAAATTTTTGGAATTACTATTAAAAATAATACACTATTAAAACAGTTATTTTTTTCAGGGATACCGGATTACTCATTTTATGGTATCGTGACACGGGCAAAAGAGCTTGGCTGGATTGAAGTTTATCATGATAATACGGCGGCAATTATTGAGAAAGAGTAACGGGTTTGTCACATTCCCAACTGCCAGACTTTACCTTGTGAAAGAATTTGTATTTTTTTATTTGTCTCATCGACAGTGAAATCTTTTGCATTTGCAAGAATTGATGCAGTATAAGAAGCTTGATATTTCCCAGTTTTATCAAATTTTACGATTCTACTATTGCTCGGGTCGAGAACATAGATGCCTTCCATAGTGATATCAGTAACAATTTTTGTCGGACTGCTTAAGGGTTTTAAAAGTCCTGAAACCTGTAGATTATTTGATGCGCCTTTTGTATACTGCTGAATCGATCCGTCTTTGAATAAAAGCCAAACAGATCCATCAATTGCCATGCCGGTCGCAGAAGAAAGATCAGGAGCATTGCCCTGGAAGTAAGAATCCTTTCCGTATCCTCCAGAGCCTGCGACGAATTTGAGAAGGCCTTCTTTCTGATCAAGCACATAAATATTATCATCATAAGGAACTATTGCAACAGGTGTGGACCAGTAGTTATCATTTTTAATGATTGTTTTTGTTGTGCCGTCGGTTTTTGAAACCGTTTCTATCGCAGTGTTGGTGATAATATACACATTCTGATCGTCTTGCCCAAAAGTTAGCCCGTCACTATTTGACTGTTCAACCGCGAGAAGGGAATTCGCTGTTGGTTGAACAGCAGTAGTATTTGCTGATTGTCCGGCAGTATTGCCTTGCGCTGCATTGTCAACTTGTGTAAGAAGTGTTGCGATTTGCTGATAATAGGACGATCCTTTGCTGAATTTTGTTTCGCCATTTTGGAGAAGGGTCTGAGCCTTTTTATAGCTATTCTGGCTCAAGCTGGCGTTAACAGTGGAAAGGCCTTTGCCTTCGGAATAATATTGCTGTGCGGGTGGATAAATAGATTGGAATAATGCACGTTGTTTATCATCATTATATTTTTTAACAGTGAAGAAGATGCTAAGTAGTAAAAGCACTGCGAGAATCAAAGCAATGTTGAGAAAAAGTCGGCGGCGGTGATTAAAAGACAGTCCAAGATGAAAGTGAGGTAATTTCGGTATGGGTAGTGATTTATGATAATTTTGTTCAATCGGTTGTTCGGGCATTTCTAACTGAGGTTGAGGTTCAGTCTCTTCATCTGGAACAGGCTGTGGCGTAGGTGAGAGATCAGACAGCATTGGATCTTCATCTGCATCAATTTCTTCTGCTGGAGGAGTAGCAAGCGCGCCATGGCAGGAAATAACGATTGCCGCTTGCGCTCCGTTGTCTTCTTTGTGCATTTGCGGAGAAAGCGCTTCGACAATATCATTTGGCAGCTCTAGTTCAAAAGCTTGTGTAATAATTTCCTCAGGGATAATCTGAGCAAATTGGCCTGTTTCAAGAATGATTGTGTCTGAATTTGAAACAAAACCTGATGCTGAAGTTATGATATTGTCGTTTTGTCTTTTTGTGAGAAGCACACCAATTTTCCCGCCTCGTTTCATGATAATTTTCCCAGTGCCTGCGATAAAAACGTGAAGAGTATTTTCTTTGAAATAAGCAAGGGTCAGGGATACAATGATTTCTTCAGGTATGGTGGAAAGACTTGTTTGGATTGCTGTTTTAATATTGTTTATGTTTTTCTCTTGAAGCGTAAAAAATTCCGACTGCAGTACGTTAAAGAGATCTTTGCCAAGAGCTTGGAGCGAAACTTCTTGCTCTTCTTGTGCAGCAACGAGTGATATACAGACAAAAACATTGCCAGCGTTATATGCTTGTGACCATGAGGTGTCTGTTGGTGTGGCTACCAATTTGGCGAAGGATAGACTCAATTTTGCGGCAGGATTTGTTTCGGGCATGTTACTTCGGCATCCGTTTTCAATAAATAGCTGCTTTTCGTTCGGACACGAATTTTTTTGCAACTCGCAGCTGGATACTACTTAAACTATAACAATTGTGGCAATAAAAAGCGAGAGCACTGCTAGAAAGTACAAAATAGCAAAAATTCGGAGGACAATCTCACCACTTTCCGCAGGAAGAAAAACCGTTTTATTGAGTGAGTGAATTTTTGTTGTAAGCATGAGGGAAAAAAGTAAATAAAGCCCTATCAGGATAAGCAGGGCAATTTTGACATATAGTACTGCCCCTGATGAAAGTCCGGTGATAAGCGTATTGGGATCTAGATTCATGGTTCTTGTCTGCCGATTATTTGGCTGATAATTCCGGCAACATCAGTCGGTCTTGGTACTTTTGAAAAAGTAAACACTTCACCGCTTGCAACAATGCGAACACGCACATCTCCATAATCAAAAAGTGACTGGAAAAATCCCGCCTGTGTATACTCAACGTCTTTAATATCAGGTAGTGATGCCGTTGCGACATCAATGGTTGACAAGTCGTTAAAGTCGATATCAACGCCGCGTTTGTCTGTCACAAGTCCAATGTTATAAAACCAAGAGACAAGATTGGCAAAAGCAAATCCAAGAACAATAATATAATAAAAACTAACAATAGGAACAAACAACGTGGGTGGAAATGAAAAAAGCGAAAAATTTAAAGAGACAAAAATAAAACGGATAAGATAGGGAATATAGGCAAGAGCAATTGTTGCTGCCAACCATGGGACATTGGTAATAAAGTCGCGTCTAAGAAAAAGAATTATTGTTTCATTATCCTGTTGTTCGGCAAAAGAAATATCGCGCGGATTTTGACAAAAGGTGGTAAAAAGATGCACAGGCTTTTTTACAACCGTCTGTGCTGTTGACACTACGGGCTGTGCTTGCGGAGTAGGTATATTCGACTGTTGGTCAGAAAAAATATCTGGCATAGCTCAAAATAAATTACTATAAGGTGCATTGTAGCATAAAAGGATCAGATTGGATAGTAAGATTATCTCATCTCAACATTAAATAGTGGGCCGACAATCTGGATGTTTGCCGGAGCTCGGAGATTGAAAATAGTTTTGAATTCAGTACCTGAAAAACTGTTCGTCCCTGCATCTCCAGTGACAGTAACAGTTGTCGTATTTCCACTTCCGAAGTCCGCACTTACTGAGATATTTGAAACCGAAGTATATGGCGTGATATTGTGGCTTTTTAGCTCTTGTTGGACTTGCGATGCATCCCATGTATCCGGTAGTCCCTTATCAACTTGTGATAAATGAGGAGTCGTTGATCCATCTGCTTGTGAAAGTAATATAGCATTAACAATATCTGCAACATCACTTGATGCGAGCCATGCTGTGCCATTCGCTGAACTTCGTGAGCCCCAGTCACAATAAAACCATGGTGAATCTTTATCATAGGCATCATTTTGAAGATCGGCAAAACTGTTAACCTGAGTTGTTGTATCCTGTGCTGTTTTTGTGTAAGACGTGGCACTCCAACCGATATCAGATGATGCATGAACAAATCCTCCATGGGTAGATGAGAAAAATGCTTCAATCGGCTGTCCACCGGATGTCATGACTTGTCCTTCAGTTGCGTTTACTGCATCAATCCACGGCTGTGCATTGAGTTCTGTTTTTACTTCTTGAAAGGTTGTATTTGGGGCAACTGTTGTCTCTCCGTTGGCAATTGCATGCATAACATAGGAACGAGCGGCAATTGCTTGTGCTTCTAATGCTTGTGCTGGCCAATCACTTGGCATTTCATAAAGGTGTTGTAGGTAGTCTTCGACAGTAAACGATTGGTTTGAAAATGTTTCACCAGAGTCATTGGTTCCATTCACCGTTACGTTGGTTGAAGAGGTTGGCATGGTAGTTATTTGAAAGTTTGTATAATACGCATTAAGAATATCTGTATAACTTTGTCCGGCTTCAGCTCTGCCTTTTGCTCCATATTGATTCAAACCAACTCGGTTGGGAACACCATAGGTGAAGAACCCAAATTTTGTTCCACTAAATCCTGGATCTTTGTATGGATTAATATCGCTTGAACAGCCACCACTTGCTGTATCTGCAGTCGTTGGAATACCCAGCGATGCATATTTTTGAGCGACCAATTGTTGTTGTTCTGCAGTGAGAGAGGCAATTTGATTTGATAGTTGTGATTGATATGCTTGTGCTCCTGTTATGACTGTATTTAATTTTGCAGTATCCGCGTCAAGGTTTGCTTGCGTTGATGCGAGCCAAGTTTCTTCTTGTTGGAGTTGTGTTTTTTCGGTTTGTAAATCATTAATAGTGAGAGCGATATTGGTAATAATTGATTTATCCTGTTCTGTTTGTGCGTGTTGATATGCAAGTGTTTGCGTAATATTAGACATTGATGTCTGTGAGAAAAAAGTTAGGAGTGGGTCATCGTAGTAGCTTTTGACATAGAAATCTCGGATTGTTGCATTAAGTATTTGTTCTTTTTGTGCTAGATTGGAATAGCCATCGTTGATTTGCTTTTTTTTCGTTGCAATATCTGATTCGACGCCCGCGATTTGACTTTTGATACTTGCTATTTGTTTCTGTTCGCTATCAAGTTGGGATTGTAATGGTTGTGTTGCTGCAACGGATTGGTTGAGTTCGGTACTCAGTTGTGTAAGTTGCTGATTAATAGTATCAAGCTGATCTGAAAATGCCGGATTGGCCAAGAGGCCAAGCGGGAGAATATTAATGGTAAAAATCAAAAGAATGGAGATAATTTTTTTTGTGGGCATAATAGTGCTATTATACCAGATATTTCCAAACAGAAAGAAATGTGATAGTATCTAAATGATTTCCAAGAGATCTTCATTATGAACGAAGAATCATCATCATTTCAAGGACAGCCTGCATATGTCGGACATACTTCCAATAAGAAGCGATTAGTTACTATTTTTTTTGTTGTGCTTCTTTTGCTTATTGCAGGACTTGGAGCGCTGTATCTTTTGGGAAGCTCTGCCAAACACACTGCCAACCCAACAAATCCAATTTCAACGCAGACAGCTTCAACGCCAACTCCGGCAGCTGTAACGCCTACTCAGCCTAGCGCAACGCCTTCGGCAGCGCTGAGTCCAACAAGTAGCCCCACAGCAATGAGTGTCAGTGTCCTTAACGGCAGCGGTACTCCAGGTGCGGCAGGAAAAATTGCTGATGCTTTGAAGAATGCGGGATTCACAAGGGTCACGACAGGTAATGCAACGGTATTTACTTATACAGGGCTTACGGTATATGTTAAAGATAAAGCGAATTTGTCTATGGTACAAAAAGATATCGCCTCACTTGATCCGAGTGCCAAAGTAACAGCAAGTGTCGATCCAACAATTTCAAGTGATGTTGAAGTGATTGTTGGAAAGTAAATCCGACAGTAGGATTTCGAGTTTTAATTTTATGAAGGTCTATATTGGTTCAGATCATCGAGGGTTTGATTTAAAAACAACCTTACTATCCTTTCTTGAAGAAAATCATTTTGAAGCTCAGGATATGGGCGCATTGAAACTGGTATCAACAGATGATTATGTTGATTATTCAAGCTCTGTGGCCAAAGCTGTTGCCGATGATATTCAAAAAGGTGTTGAAGCAAGAGGCATAGTTATTTGTGGCAGTGGATTTGGAGTTGATTTTACAGCGAATAAGATTAATGGGATTCGGTGTGGAATTGGCTTTGAAGAAGCACAAGTAAAACATGGGAGAACAAATGATGATATTAACGTGCTCGCGTTAGCAAGTATGTTTACGGATACTGAAAATGTAAAGCGTATGGTAAAAGTATTTCTTGAGACAGCTTTTTCGGGTGAAGAACGCCATGTGAGAAGAATTGAGAAAATAAGACAGATAGAAATTTCTAAGTCCTAATTTTTAATATCTAATAAAACCTGACATCTTTAATTATGTACGAAATTATTCCCAGTCCCGGAACGGAAAATAAAACATTTGAAGAGATCGAAAAGAAAATTGCTTCGGTGAGAGCATTTGCTCAGACAATTCATATTGATATTTGTGATGGGAAATTTGCGCCAAATACTACTTTTTCTGATCCTGAACCGTTTAAAAATTTTACCAAACAATTGCCTGAAGATGAAGGCGGTTGGGAAACAGGCGAGAAAGGGCTTTTTTTTGAGGTTCATTTGATGGTGGAAGATCCGATTAAAGAGATAAAAAAATGGGCAGATGCGGGATTTCGCCGTTTTATTGGACAAATTGAGAAAATGCCGAGTCAGGAAGAATTTGTCGCTGAAGCGCAGATGTACGGTGAGGCTGGACTCGCAGTTGATGGTCCAACACCGCTTGATGCGTTGAAAGTAAACTATGATGATCTTGACGTGGTGCTTTTTTATACAGGAGAAAAAGCTGGTTTTTCAGGAGGGATGCTAAAAGAAGACCGGCTGGAAAAGGTTAAGGAACTTCGGAAGATTGAAGAATATCTTCAGATTGAAGTTGATGGGGGAATCAACGATGAAACGATTGCCATTGCATATGAAGCAGGCGTTACAAGATTTGTCACGACAGGTTTTCTTTTTGGACTAAATTCTCCCGAAGACCAATACAAACTTCTTGAACAAAAATTACAAGAATTAACCACAAAACCATAATAGTTTCAATTTCTTTAAAATGAAGACTATTATGAATGAAAACCCTATTTTAGCGTTTCCCCACGGATATGGTTGGGTAGTATGTCAACAAACCGAAGAGAGCGGAAAGAATTAAGAAAAACGTTTAGAGTGGCTTTTGGACTTGCAATTAGACATCCAAAATTTTGGTTTTTACAGTATTAAATCATCAAGATTGTTATCACGGAAAGGACGACAACAAAAAAAATCAGTACTCCGACCAATGCGAGCGTTTTGTTTCCAGATTGTCTATTATGAGTACTTCGTACTTGATGAAGAAAGTCTTCAGTGTTTTTTTTCATAAAGTTTGTCCCTCTTATGGTGTCGGGGTCGGTGTAATGACTGCGCAACTGAGACAGAATTCATGTCCCAAATTGTCAATCATTACTGTTTCATCTTGCTGTGCTACATTTGTTGTATCTCCGGCAGGTGCTTGTGCATTTGTTGTTTTATCAACCCAAACTTTTGCAGTAGTGATTTTTGGCGTTTTCGGATTCTTGCCATCAATCAAATATTCAAATCGTGTTGGGCAACCTCCAGCACTTTTTGATGCGATAAGCCCAGTTGTTGTGCAGACATATTCACCAAAAACATCTGGTGGTTTTTGAGGAATCTGTGGCTGTTTACCCTTAAGCAAATTCGTCATAATATCATGAAATATCGGTGCGGCTCCGGTGATGCCAGTGACAACGCCGTTCATCGGTGTGTGGTCATTGTTCCCAACCCAAGCAGCAACAAGATACGATGGCGTGTAGCCGAATGTCCAGTTATCATCGTAGTCATTGGTTGTCCCCGTTTTGACTGAAACATATTGCCCTGGTATATTCAATCCCGAATTTAGACCAAACTCAGCCGCCCGTGCCTGATTGTCAGCAAGCATGTTAGACATAATAAATGTCACAGAAGACGGAAGAACCTTTGTGCCAAAAATCGGACTCGCCGGTGGGGTGTACTGCTCGATGACATTTCCTTTGCGGTCAGTAATTTTAAGAATCGGGTGCAAGTCTATGCGGTATCCTTGATTTGCCAGAACGCCAAATGCAGTAGCCATATCAGTCATTCTTACATCACCACCACCCAATGTCAGAGATAGCCCATAATCTGAAGGATTGGTGAATGTTGTTATCCCCATCTTTGTTGCCAAGTTGATAAAAGGGATAAGGCCATTCAAATCAAGCATTTCAACAGCCGGTATATTATATGAATTTGCCAAGGCATATCTCATTTGAACAACACCGTGATATTTCAGGTCATAGTTATGTGGACAATAAGGTTTGTTTGGTGGATCGGGGAAACAAACTGGCTCATCAATGAAGGGAGTTGATGCTCCATAGCCGTTAAGAAGTCCTAGGCTGTAGTTAATCGGTTTGATTGAAGAGCCTGGCTGAAGAAGCGCAATGGTGGCGTTTACATTGCCGCCGTTAGGATCATAATAGTTTTTGCTTCCTACCATTGCAAGAATTTCGCCAGTCGCCGGATCAGTGACAAGAGCGGCACCGTTGCCGACATGGAATTGTGCAACAGCAGCAACTTCTTTGGTAACAGCCTGTTGTGCCATATTCTGAATGTTCAAATCAAGACTTGTTGTGACTTTAAAGCCGCCTTCCTCAACAGCATTCTCACCGTATTTTTGTACAAGCAAATCCCGAATGTAAAAAACAAAATGGGGTGCTTTGATCGGATTAGAAATTTTCACAAAAGAGAGCTTCTCATTCGTTGCCTGATCCAACTGTTGTTTTGAAATGTAGCCTTGCTGATACATATTCTGCAGAACTTCTTGCTGTCTGGCGATGCCAAGTTCAGGATGCGATCCATAAGGGGATAGTTCGCTTGGCGCTTCTGGCAGTGCAGCAAGGAATGCCATTTGCGCGAGTGATAATTTGCTGATATCTTTGCCAAAATATGTTTGCGCCGCTGCTTCAACGCCGTATGCAGTGCCACCGTACGGAACTTGGTTGAGATACATCTCAAGAATTTGTTTTTTTGTATACATGAATTCCGTCGCATATGCGAGAATAACTTCTCTGATCTTTCTTTGGATTGTCTGTTGTGGCGTTAAGAGGCTATTTTTCACCAATTGTTGCGTAAGTGTTGATCCTCCTTGAATTTCTTTATGGACAACAATTGAGTATAAAGCACGTGCGATGCCGCGGAAATCCACCGCACCATGCTGGTAGAAGCTTCTATCTTCAATCGCGATTGTCGCATCTTGCATATCTAGGGGAATTTTTGAAAGCGGAACGAATGTCTGATTGCGGTTCCCATAAAAAGTATAAAGAAGTTTGCCGTTCCGATCGTAAATTTGTGTTGAGTATGATCCTGTATTGTTACTCAATTTTGTGGGGGAGGGTAGATCTTTAATAACCGAGAAATAAAAGAAGACAGAAATGCCTGCCAAGATAATAATCGCCAATGCCAAGAATATAAGCGTCTTTTTCTTGACCGAGAGCTTTTTCATATTTTTAACGGTTTTTTTGTATCGCTTGATCATTACACTGCTATTATTTTATTCTACCAGATTTTCTTTTCAATAGCATAGAAAAATGCGTATAATAAGAAAGATGGATATCATAAATCATATTTTGACTACGGTTTATTCTCAGATTTCTCATTTTTTTGCGACGTTTAATTTCCTTGATCTTATCATTATTCTCATTTTTCTCTTTTATATCCGGGAAGGGTATACTTTGGGATTCAATCTTGCTTTTTTAGATTTGGCAAGTTTTGTTATCGCGTTTATTGCTGCTTTGAAATTCTATACATTTGTCGCAGCTTTTTTTACCACGTTTTTTGGTATGCCTATTGGGATTGCGAACGCTTTGGGTTTTTTTCTCGTTGCTTTTGTGAGTGAAGTTGTCCTTTCACTTCTTGCTAGACGTATGACTGACTATATCCCTAGTCTGCCGCCAGGGACGTGGTATACAAAAGCATTTGCGTCAATTAATCATTGGCTGGGTATTCTTCCGGGAGTTTTATCTGCATTTATTATACTTTCATTTATTTTAAGTATTATTGTGACATTTCCGTCTTCTCCTTTTATAAAACAGGCAGTGAACAATTCTGTTATCGGGTCAAACTTGGTTGCCGACACATCACAGTTTGAAAGTGCTCTCAATGGAGTCTTCGGTGGAGCCCTTGACGAGACACTTAATTTCCTTACGGTTGAACCGGAAAGCGATGAAACGATTCAACTACATTTTAAAGTTACTAATGGTACTGTTGATACAAAAGCGGAACAGCAAATGTTCCAGATGCTAAATCAACAGCGTGTTGTGGCGGGGCTTCACCCTTTGACTTTTGATGATTCGCTTCGCACGATTGCTCGAGCGCATTCTTATGATATGTTCGCGCGCGGTTATTTTTCTCATTACACGCTGGAGGGTTTGTCGCCGTTTGACCGTATGGCAAAAGCTGGGATCACGTATCAATATGCCGGTGAGAATTTAGCGCTTGCTCCTAGTACTCAACTTGCGATGCAGGGATTGATGAACAGTCCGGGTCATCGGGCAAATATCTTAAGTCCCAATTTCCATAAAGTCGGTATTGGCGTCATCGACGGTGGAATTTACGGCGAAATGTACACGCAGGATTTTACTAATTGATGGGTTGACAAAGTAAAAATTTGAGGACTATAATTCACTTATAGTATTACACCTCGTTAGGTGAGGCGTATAAAGGACAGATGCAGCTGATCTACTCTGTCGAAAGACACTCCAGATCAGGACAGATGCTTCCGGATTAAGGATTCATCCCAAGCTGCTTGATATAAAGCGATCATAAGCCTTTTACACGTCAAAGCTCAACGAGAAGAGGTGTCTTCTTTTTAGTTTTAGTTAACTGAAACTGCTTATAAGAACAGGTTCCTCCTCATTGGTGTATTATTCTACAAAAATAGTTATAGAAAGGAGATTATAGTATGACATTTGTAAGTCAACTTATAAAAAAACCAGTTTTTATTGACAACACAAAATATGCGAAAGTAATAGACTTTGGATTGCCATCCCAATTACAGTCGCCTGAAGTCTCAACCGTTTTATTAAAGAATAAGAGCGGCAAATTTGCTGTGCCAATTAGTGAGACGAAATATAAAGAAGGTGCCTTTTATCTCAATAAGAACTATACCTCCATTCCTTATAATCCTGATGATTTTTATTTGGGAGAAGATCTTCTTGATAAGCAGGTGATTGATATAACGGGGAGGCGCATGGTTCGCGTCAATGATGTTGTGCTTAAAGAAAACGGTGGGATAAAAGTAACAGGGATTGATGTGAGTTTTGCCGGAATTCTGAGAAGACTCGGATTTGGAAGTGTTAATCCATTAAGAACAGTCACAATTCCTTGGTCAGCTGTAGAAGCCTTTGATTATGAGACAGGGGACATTCGTATAAAACTTGGAAGGAATAATTTAAATATGCTTCATCCTGCGGAAATTGCTGACATCTTGGAAGAAGCAGGTACAAAAGAACGTGAAGGAATTGTTGAGGTTCTTGATGCGGATAAAGCAGCAGATGCAATTGAAGAAGCAAATAGTGAAACCCAAGAAGCAATTTTGGAACAACTACCAGCGAGTCAGTTGAAAAAGATTCTTGAAAAAATGCAGTTATCAGAAATTGCGGATGTAGCAAATGATGTTCCACCACAGACGCTTAGAAAAATTTTCAAATTACTCAGTACCGACAGAGCAAAGCGTGTTGAAAAACTTATGCTTTTCCCTGATGATGCAGCGGGTGGTTTGATGCAGCCAACATTTTATAAAATTACGGGAGATAAAACTATTGGTGAGACATTGGGAGAACTCTCAAAAATAAAAGCCCAACCGGAAGCAGTTATTGTCATTGACGAACAAGATATCTTGTTGGGACAAGTACATGCCAATGAATTGATTAATGCGAGTCCAAGTATTGCGATGAAAGCATTGGTAACAGAGGCATTTTCCGTCCATGAGAATGAGAGTTTCACCGGAATTTTTCGTAAATTTGCGCAGTATAATTTGCGGATTTTGCCTGTTGTCGATGATGACAATAAAGTCATCGGCGTTATTTCAATTGATGCTGTTATGAGGCGTATTGAAGAAGAGGAGGAGAAAGATGACGCGATTTAAACAACATTTTGTCCGCATACTTCCAATACTTGCGATTTTAGGTCCGGGAATTATCTCAGGATCAGTTGATAACGATGCAGGGGGCATTGCAACATATTCACTTGCCGGGGCACAATTTGGACTTTCATTACTGTGGGTTCTTTTTATTACGACATTTTCTCTTGCAGTTACGCAAGAGGTTGGTGCACGAATGGGATTGGTGACAGGAAAGGGACTTGCATCATTGATCCGGGAAAAATTCGGCATCAGATGGACGACGTTTATTATGGCAGTTCTTCTTATCGCAAATATCGGGACGATTGCTGCTGAATTTGCAGGAATTGCTGCTGCATTTGAAATCTTTAACGTGAGCAAATATATTTCAATTCCTCTCGCTTTCATTCTTGTTCTTTTTCTCGTGACGAAAGGAAGTTTCAAGCCTCTTGAGCGGGTGTTTCTTGTTCTTTCAACTTTTTATCTTGTCTATATTGCATCTGCAGTTCTTGCTCATCCTAATTGGGGGGCTGCTATGCAAAGTGTTGTTACTCCGACATTAAATTTTAATAAAAGTTATCTTCTTACTCTTGTGGCAGTTGTGGGAACAACAATCACGCCTTGGGGACAATTTTTTATTCAAGATTACGTCGTTGATAAAAAGTTATCCAAGGATGATTTATCAATTGAAAGAGGAGATGTCTTTTTCGGTTCTTTTATCACCAATCTTATTTCATTTTTTATTATCGTTGCGTGTGCGGCAACTCTTTTTGCTCATAACATAGTGATAAACGATGCAAAAGATGCAGCACTTGCACTTAAGCCTCTTGCCGGTCAATTTGCATCCATTCTTTTTGGATTCGGACTTCTCAATGCATCATTATTTGGAGCTGTGCTTGTCCCAGTTTCGACATCATATGTCATAACTGAGGCATTTGGGTTTGAATCGGGGCTTAATTTTTCATTCAAAGAGGCACCTGAATTTTATGGACTATTCACCTTTGCTGTTCTTATTGGAGCGCTTCTTGTGCTTCTTCCTTTTGTGCCGCTGCTTTCAATACTGTTCTTATCGCAGGCCCTTAATGCTGTTTTGCTTCTTCCTGTTCTTGTTTTTGTTTACATTCTTTCTAATGATAAGCGGTTACTCAACAACTATAAAAATGGGAAACTCATTAACGCCATTATTATCATCACATTTTTTCTTATTGCAATAAGTTCTATTGCATATTTCATCTCACAATTTGCTTAGCTTCTAGGATGTTCCTTGTCATTGGCATTTTTTTACCTTTTCGTCGCTTTGTTCTTTTGTTTGAAAAATTGTCTTTCTTAGCATTTTTATAACCGAACATTAGGATAATTATTTATATCTAAAACATAAAATTAAGTTGCATATTAAGCCTAAAACAATATGCATAAAACAATAGTAGGCTTATTAAATAAATGAGCTTTTAGTTATGAAGTTTCCCATCTAGCAGGGCGTTCTTTTTAGGCATAAAATCTTTTCTTAAAAAGAAGGTTTAAATACGTTTATAGTTGCTGCAAGCATTTTTATAGGTCTAATATTATTTGAAAAATGTGTTGCATTAATCAACCATTTTTTAAAAAAAATGATTCCTCTAGACCTTTATATAACAAAATTAGTAAAAAAAGTTTTAGGGTAAAGTGCGGGATTATCTTTTAAAGCTATTACATCGTGATATTTGTTTTTCATAGCGGATGATTTTATATCAAGATAAATGTATAATTCAATCAGTGTTTATGAACAATAAATCGACGGTAATACACATTATTGAAACAAGTACTTACCTCACACTTGCAACAACTGATTGAGAAAAACCGTGGGCAAACGCAGTCTTTTTTGCATCCGATAAAGACTTGAATCTTTATTTCACTTCATATAACGATTCGCGCCACGTGGAGAATATTCTTAAAAATCCTAATATATCAGTCGCACTATTTGATTCCCATATTATTCCAGGAACAGGAGCTCAAGGGGTGCAAATTGAAGCAACTTGCCATAGAGTGAGAGGGGAAACATTACCAGAAGTAATTAAAGTTGTCTATTCAAAACGCTTTCCTGATCCAAAAGAAAGAGCGAAGAGGAATTTAAGTATGGATCATTTTTCTCTTCCTGACACTGTAGGAAGGACGGATCATATATATAAAATTGTTCCAAAACATTTTTATATTCTTGATAAAAAAATCGGAAAAGATACAAGAATAGAAGTCAAAATATAATAAAAAACAAGATTTAATTTTACAAATTTTTATCTTCCTTTTTGTTGGAACGCCCAAGCGGCAAAGACTGCGGTTAGCGGTACAGCGAGAATCAATCCAATGCTTCCTGCGAGAGTCCTGACTATCTCTTCCATGATCAGTTCACTGTTGATAATATACCAAAGTGGTTGGTGGCTGGGATTGATAACGATAAAAAGGAAGATTGGAAGCCCAACTCCTGCGTAAGCAAGAACAATTGTATTGACTAGTGCGGCAATATGTTCACTGCCGATTCTAAGACCGCTTCCGACAAGTTCACCAAATTTCAATTTATTGTTTGCTTTTGATATTTCCTGAATTGATGCAGCAAGACCTGTCGTTATATCCTCCAATATACCTAAACTTCCGATAATAATACCGCCTAACAGAAGTCCTTGGAAGTTGATTGTTGCAGTCTGACCAAATTGGAGTGTGGCAGCATCTTCACTGCCGAGTCCTGTGAGAAACGTCATCTGTACGGCAACATATGAGAGAATGCCGGTTAGAATCAATGAAAGACTTGTTGCGATAAGTGCGATATTTGTTTTTTGTGAAAACCCGTGCGCAAGATACATAGTGGCGACCATAATAAACATTGATCCAACAATACTTGCAAGAAGCGGATCTTGCCCAGCGAGAATTTGCGGTACGATAAATCCGATAACAATAGCCAAACTAATGCTCAATCCAACAACAGCACCCAATCCTTTCAGCCGGGTAACCAAAAGAACAATGATGAGAAAAATAGCCGCGATAGGATACAGGTTGTTAAGTCGATAGGTGTCCACAATTTGATACGTCGTTTGGTGGGGAATGACGGATTTCATAAGAACGACTGTCTGTCCGGTGGAGAACTCCTGACTTGCTTTGATTGAAACAACGCCTCCATAAAGAAGCGTGATTGTTTTTCCTTTATCTCCTCCGTCAAGGATTTGCAGTTGCAGTTTTTGGTATGGATTCTTTGTCCCTTGCGAAACTGTTACTCCTTGTTCAAGAATTTTTACTACATTCGCCGTTTCGTAGCTTTCAGCAGGAGCGGGTGGTGCTTTGGGAAGGGGAGTGGGTTTTGCTGTTTTTGCAAAACTCGTCGATGCAGATAATGCACCGAAAACAAAAATCATAAAAATAATAAGAATTTTTTTCATCATATAGGCGAATTTTAGATTTTCCTATTATAGCATTAAATTTTTGAAGTAAGAAACGCATTTATGCAGCTGCTTTTTCGGGAGGAGCAGTGAGGGCTGTTCGTTGTGCTCTTAATGCGGCAAGTTCATCAGATGGTACATTCTGTGCTTTTGCGGCTTCATCCAGACTTTCTCTATTACTAATAATGCGGAGAAGGTGATCAATTCCAACTACTGTCGCCACAGTTCGGAGAAATTTAGCTAGTTGTTTGACCGGCCTGACTGCTTCGGTTGCTTCTTGTCCTGTTTCTTTTGTCACGGGTGCCACCGGTCCTTCAGCTAGTGTATTTGGATCGCTCATAACTATATATTACTTGTAATAATGTCTTCATTGCAAGCTTTGTTATTTGATATAAAAATTATACTTGCATTATTTTATTAGTTATATATACTAGATATATGGTACGTGTTGCGATTAATGGTTACGGAAGAATTGGAAGAATGGCACATCGGGTTATTCTCCAATGGCATAGCGAAGATGTTGAAGTAGTAGCAATCAATGCTGGACACTCAACAGACCTCAAAGGGTGGATGTATCTACTCAAATATGATAGTGTATATGGGTTATTGCCCCAGGATGTTGCTATAAAACCTAATCCTGATACATCCAAACAAGACCTGCTTGGCACACTTGTTGTTAATAGTAAAGAAATCCCTATATTTTCTCAAAAAGATCCAACAATGCTTCCTTGGCGTGCGCTTAATGTCGATGTCGTTATCGAATCGACAGGACATTTCACTGACGCTGAAAAGCTCAAACAGCACATCACGGCAGGTGCAAAAGCTGCTGTTTTGTCCGCTCCTGCAAAAGGCGAAGGAATTCCGACATATGTTATTTCGGTGAATGACAGCGTTTATGCTGGAGAAAACATTATCAGTAACGCTTCTTGTACAACTAATTGTATTACCCCTCCCGCAAAAGTCATTAGTGAGCATTTTGGCATTCAAAAAGCGATGATGACGACAATCCATGGTTATACTTCTGATCAACGGCTTCATGATGGTGGACACAAAGATTATCGCCGTGCAAGAGCTGCAGGACTTAACATTATTCCAACATCAACAGGTGCGACAATCGCTGCGGCGCAAGCGCTTCCTGCATTGAAAGATATTTTTGCAGGCGTTTCATTCCGCGTCCCCGTTCCAGTCGGATCATTGTCTGACTTTACTTTTTTGTTGAAAAAGGATGTAACACCCGATGAAGTCAATCAGGTCTTCCGTCAGGAATCAGAAAACCCTGCCTATAAAGGGATTCTTGCGGTGACTGATGATCCGCTCGTCTCAAGCGATATAATCGGCAATTCTCATTCAAGCATCGTTGATTTATCGTTAACACAAGTAGTAGGAGGGAACATGCTGAAAGTGATTGCCTGGTATGACAATGAATACGGCTATGCAAATCGTTTAGTAGAAGAAACAATTATGGTTGGTCGACGAACTGCTCCGCCACCTGCCTCACAAGCAAGTTAAAAAAACGTAAAACACAAAGTGTAAAATTACAGGATAAAGTTTTTATTTTTAAATTGTAGTTTTGAACTTTGTCACTAGGATCCCCTTTGGGGACCTTTTAATATTTGAGGTTTGATTATGGATAAGCCTGTAGAAATTTCTGGTATTCGCAATATTACCATTTCGGGAAGAATCGCCAGCGGCGCAACAACCCTTGCACATCATCTCTCACAGCATTTAGGATGGGAAGTTCTTGACGGCGGGAAATTATTTCGCGCATTTACCAATGATCACGGCTATGCTCAGGATAGATCTGATCAGTTTGATCTCGATTATGAGGAGAAAGTGAAGAAAATTCTCCGAACTGAAGAGCATCACATTATTCAAAGCCATTTGGCGGGATTTGATTCACAGGATATTGATGGCATATTAAAAATTATGGTTGTTTGTGAAGATGAAGAAGGTGTTGATAAAGCAGATATCCGCATTGATCGTTTGGCAAATCGTGATACGTCATCTGTTGACGAAGCCAAGCATGAAGTCTTTTCAAGAGAAGAACAAAATCTCTTCAAGTGGAGAAGGCTCTATGCTCATAATGACTCGAAGTGGGTATATTGGGATAGAAAATATTATGATCTTGTAGTAAATACGTTTACTCATAATCAGGAAGAGAGTCTAAATTTAGTTTTGGAAAAAATTGGATTGGAAGCGATTAAGTAATTTGTCTATAGTTATTATTTTATGACTGTAAAGCGATTAACATTATCAGGAATTACGTTTATTTTTGCAGTTTATCTTACCCTCGCTACAGCATATGCGCAAGTTGCATCATCTTCGTCTCAAACAGCTGCAACAACGCAAATCGATTATCAACTGCCATATCCTGGCATGTTTCCTGACAATCCTTTATATTTTCTCAAAGTTTTCCGAGATCAATTGACGGCATTTTTTTTAAGTAAACCGCTTGATAAAGCACAATTTGATCTTATGCAGTCAGATAAAAATGTTGAAGCAGGGTATCTATTAGGAACTCAGCAAGTCGGGAAATCAGATTTGGCAATCGCAACAATATCTTCCGGGGAAGATGATTTTTCATCGGCAATAGATCAGACAGAGGCAGCAAAGAAACAGGGTTATAGTATTTTGGAAATGAGTAAAAAATTAGATTTATCCAATCAAAAACATATGCAAGTCATCAAAGAAATAGAAGGACAAGTAGGGAAAGCGCAGTCTCAAGAATTAAAAAATGAACTTAACCGTGCAGAAGCTTTTGCAAAAAAGATAAACGCATTACGGTAGTAACTAAATACCTTTTTTCTATTTTGATCTATTTCTTGTAACAATTTTTGCCCAGTGTAAGAAAACATAAATAGAAAAGTATTCAATCAAAGCTGTTGAATTCCTTTGATCCATTTAGTATTAGTTGACACTATAGATGTAGTGGCATATGATTTTTATGGCACTAGATAACTAGCGATGAGAAGTTAGCAAATAGCATTTAGAGGTGAAATTGCTTAACGACTACATGCTGAATACTAACCTATGCATTGTCCTTATTGCGGAAGCAAAGAATCAGAAGTTGTCGAGACACGCGAAAGCTCTGATATGGATACCATTAGGAGAAGGAGAACGTGTCTTACATGTGAAAAGCGTTTTACTACCTATGAGCGCGTTGAGCATGTACAACTAATAGTTATCAAAAAAGACGGCAAACGTGAACAATTTGCTCGGGAAAAGTTAAAAACAGGAATTCTCAAGGCATGTGAGAAGACAGTAATCCCAGCAGAAGTAATTGAGAAAATGGTGCATGACATTTCGCGTGAATTGCGAACAATGGGATCACTCGAGGTAAAAAGTCAATTGATCGGACAGATGGTCGCGAAGCGCTTGAAGAAACTCGATAAAGTTGCTTATATCCGTTTTGCCAGCGTTTTCAAGCGATTTGTAGACGTTGAGGATTTTGAGAAGGAAGTTAGACAATTAATAGTAGGCAAACCGACTCTATGAAATTACATACAGAAATAATTACATTGTGCGATTATGCGCTCATCTCTCGTGAGGGAAAATTGAGCATCAACGGCATCTTTGATGAACTGCGTGTCCAGAAATTCCCCGGCGGCATCTCTAGAGCTTTTTTTGTCGCGATACTTCGAGGAGAGCCAGATTCGGCATACCAACTCAAGATTAATACTGAGATCGGAAAAAAAGTTTTGAACACATTAACGATTGATGTGAGAACGAGTCTGAACGCTAAAAATAATATTATTCTAGAATTGGTGAATTTAGGTTTTGAAAAAGAAGGAGAGTATAAGTTTGTTATTTATAACGGTAAGGATGAAGTTGGATCAATACAATTGAAAGTGATGTCTGCAGATCAGCCAGCACAAGAAATGAAATATAAGTTACCAAACTAAAATTATGGAAAAATTTGATGGAGTAAGAGAAAAAGTATTTCTGGACCGCTATGCACTCAAAGGTGCAGAAGGGGAACTGTTGGAACACACACCTGAAGAGATGTGGCAGCGTGTTGCCAATGGTATTGCCAAGCAGGAGAAAAAAGCTAAGCAAGCAAAATGGGAGAAAGAATTCTACAGGGTTCTTGAAGGTTTCAAATTCGTACCTGGAGGACGTATCCTTTCAGGAGCTGGCACTGGTTATCAAGTGACGTATTTTAATTGTTTTGTCATCCCAAATCCCAAAGATTCACGTCATGGCATTCTCGAATCACTTGGACAGCTCATTGAAATCCAATCACGTTCCGGCGGTGTCGGATTAAATCTTTCATCTCTAAGGCCACGTGGTGCACGCGTTAAGAAAGTTAATGGTACATCCTCAGGTCCTGTGAATTGGGCAACACTGTTTTCAGTCGCGACACATGATATTGTCCAACAAGGCGGCTCACGACGTGGCGCAACGATGCTGATGCTTCATGATTGGCATCCTGATGTTGAAGAGTTTATCACGGTAAAGCAGGATCTTACCAAAATCAACGGCGCCAACTTGTCTGTTTGTGTCTCAGATGGCTTCATGGAAGCAGTCAAGCAAGATAAAGATTGGGATTTGGTCTATCCAGAGCTTAGTGATCCTCATTATGATGCCGAGTGGGATGGCGATATCAACGAATGGAAAGAAAAAGGCTACAAAGTTAGAGTGTACAAGACAATAAAAGCAAAAGAATTGTGGGATCTTATCTGTACAGCAGCATGGCGTTCAGCCGAACCAGGTTTGCATTTCTTGGAACGCTCCAACAAACGATCAAACACCTGGTACTTTGAAAAACTTCTTGCTACCAATCCTTGCGGTGAACAGCCATTGGGTGGATGGGCAGTATGTAATCTTGGCGCCATGAATTTGGCAGCGTATGTCAAAGATGATGATCTCAAAAGTGATAAAGCAGGCTGGTTTGACTACGAAGCATTTGGTAAAGACGTTCAGGTAGCGATGCGCTTTTTGGATAACGTGATTGATGACACGTACTATTTCTTCAAAGAAAACGAGCAGGTTGCCAAAGAAATCCGAAGAACCGGCCTTGGAATCATGGGAATTGCCGATACCTTTATTAAAATGAAGATTCGTTACGGTTCAGAAGAATCTGAAAAAGTGTCAAAGAAGATTTTTAAAGCCCTTCGGGACAATGCGTATATCGCATCTGCTGATTTGGCAAAAGAAAAAGGCGCATTTCCGAAATTTGATAAAGAAAAATATCTTAAGGGTTTTCATATCAAAGCACTGCCTCCTGAGATCCGAAAGAAAATCGCAGAGCATGGGATCCGTAATGCAGTTCTTCTAACGATTGCTCCAACAGGAACAACAAGTCTTCTTGCTGGTGTATCAAGCGGTGTTGAGCCGGTTTATGAATTTGAATATTCGCACAATGGCCGTCTTGGCAAGCAAATGGTCTATCATGGGCTGTATGGAGAATGGAAAGAAGCACATCCAGATATTGAGCGACCTGATTACTTTGTCGGTGCAAATGATTTGACTCCTGATGATCACGTCAAGATCCAGGCAATTGCGCAGGAATATATCGATTCCTCAATCTCCAAGACAGTAAATGCGCCAAATTCACACACAGTTGAAGATGTAAAGGATTTATATATGTCTGCATATGATCATGGTCTCAAAGGCGTCACATATTTCCGTGATGGTTCACGAATGGGAGTTCTGCAGCGAGAAGAAAAGAAAGAAGAGAAAAAAGAAGAAGCGCCCGTGCTTGTCGAGAAGCCTACTGTTCCAGTTACCGTCCGCATGCCGCGTCCGATGATGTTGAATGGTGTTACATACAAAGGAGATAGTCCGACAGGAAAAGTCTACGTCACAATCAACAATGACGAAAAAGGCGATATGTTTGAGGTCTTTATCAATCATGGTAAAAGCGGATCAGATCTCATGGCGCTTGCGGACGCGCTTGGCCGGATGGTTTCATTTGTCCTAAGAATCCATAGTCCGGTTCCTGCCCGGGAGCGGGTCCGCGAAATTGTGTCAGAACTTGCAGGAATTGGAGGTTCACGCTCAAGTGGATTTGGTGAAAATAGAGTCAGATCATTGCCGGATGCAATTTCCAAAATTCTTGCTCGTCATTCAGAATTCCGTGTCAATGGCAAAGTAGAGGACAGTGAGTCATTCATTCAGCGGTTAAAAGATAATTATGGTAATGGTAAAGGTGTTGTACATCAAGTTGCTCTTCCTGTTGAAGTATTGCATGAAGAGGTTCCTGCTGAGCAATTATCCTTGCCTCAAACAGGTGTACAAAGCGCTCACGCTGGTCCATCAACGTCACTTTTTGACATCTGTCCAGAATGCGGATCAGGAAGTTTCGCTTACGAAGAAGGATGCAAAAAATGCTACGCCTGCGGGTATAGTGAGTGCTAGAAAGTATTGATTATATAAAAAAGAACCTCCTTATTTGGAGGTTTTTTTGTATTTATGGATTTATATCTTAATTGTTTTTACCAATTTTCCCTCTTGCAAACGGGTAGAAATTGGATTATTCTAGAGTAGTGTTATACATGTTAGCTCTACACTAGATGTATTACACTTTAATTAAGTTTAGGTAATTTTGGTGAGATTCCAAGGCTGTGCCGCAACTGTAATCCTTAATTGGGAGTCAGAAAACTAACTTAATTCCATTTTCCCGCGCAGGAGTTCATTCTGAATCCTTCTGTCTTGCGGGGCAAGAGAAGGATTTTTTTATGAGAAAAAAAATAATAATTGGTGCAATTATCGTCATTCTTTTGGCCGCAGGCGGCATTTATACAAGAGAAACCGCATATATTCATTCTGAACAGCAGCAAGCAGCGATTCATGCAGCGCAACAGAAAATCCCAACGGTTATGTATAAAGGGGAAAATGGGCAAAATGCGCTGACACTTCTCAAACAATCTACCTCCGTACAGCAAGATCATTAGGGTTTGGTGATTGCAATTAATGGATACAAACCGACAGGGCATATGTATTGGGCGTTTTATATAAATGGTAAATACGCATCGGTGGGACCGGCAAGCTATGTCACAAAAAATAGTGATGTGCTTACGTGGAAGGTGGAGAAGTATTAACAATGCAAAAATCAAAAATACCATTTGAAATAAAAAATTTATTTGTGCCGGTTGTGATTATCATCTTCGCGGCACTTATGCGTTTGGTGCCACATCCACCAAATGTAGCACCGATTGCGGCAATGGCACTTTTTGGTGGGGCATATCTTAACAAACGGTACGCTCTTATTGTGCCTCTTGTCGCACTTTTTCTTTCAGATATTTTTTTGGGATTTTATTCAGGGATGATTTTTGTCTATGGGAGTTTTTTTCTGACGGGACTCATCGGTTTATGGTTAAAAAATCACAAGACATTGCAGAATATCATTTTGGCAAGTCTTACTTCTTCAATTCTTTTTTTCCTGATAACCAATTTTGGTGTTTGGGTTACTGGGACAATGTATGCAAAATCCTTCAGCGGCTTGATGGAATCATATATCATGGGGCTACCATTTTTTAGAAATACGTTATTGGGAGATTTGGGATATGTGGGGGTATTTTTTGGAGGATATGCGCTGGTTTTACGGTTTATACAGTCAAAACAGAGGCTGATTTTCGGAAAACTCTGAAAATTTGAAAATCTGATCTTATGCCAATTTATACACGAACAGGAGATAAAGGGAAAACATCGCTTTTTGACGGGACTCGCGTTCTGAAATTTCACAAAAGAGTTGAGACGTATGGAACCATTGATGAACTCAATAGCACTATTGGAGTAGCAATTGCCGAGATAAAGGGATTGCGTTTTTCGATGAAAGATATAGTCGATGAACTTGAAAAAATTCAGCATGATTTATTTGATATCGGTTCTGCATTGGCGACACCGCATCCATTGCCAGTAGAAGGTTTGGACAAACGTCCCAAAGAGTTTGAGGTGCTTATTGATACTCTTACCAAACAGATGCCAGAAATAAAGTCTTTTATCTTACCTGGAGGTGGAAAAGCAGGATCACTATTACATGTATGCCGTACTATTACTAGACGGACAGAGAGACAGTTGGTTGCGTTGATGCAAAAAGAAGATGTTGATCAGGAGATTGTTGTGTATCTTAATCGATTGTCAGATCTCTTTTTCACCCTCGCACGATACGTTAATTACAAAGAAAAGAAAAAAGAAGTGAAATGGATTAAAAAATAAGGGTGAATTTGGTGACCCGCTTCGATGAGATCGAATCGATGCAGGAATTCCAAGGCTGTGCCGCAACTGTAAGTCCTGATTACATCAAGACAAGCCAGATCCCTAGAAATCTTCCGAGCAGAAGTCCTTTTTTGTGGACTCCTCGGATGGCGAGGAGTTTTTTATGCCAGCATTAGCAGAATTACCACAGCAAAGAGATTTGAGTATGAGAAATTTCAATCCTGCAGATTTTGTCATGCCGGTTATTGATTATTCAAGAAGAGTTGAGGGTAGAAGACCTCTATCGGTTTCTAAAGACGCATTAATTGCTGAAGATATATGGGAACATGGGCAGTTGCAAAATAAGTTTGATGCCGTTCTTGGACGTAAATACGACTCAAAAGATATGCTGACGAGGTCATATAACCCTGTAACAGATCGCTGGCGGATAGAAAAATTGAGACGTTTTGGTGATAAAGAAGGAGAAGCGTCATACAGAAAAGAAATAGATCGTAACATAGAAACAAATTTACGGGAACGATTGCAAGTAGGTGAAAATGTAGTTACTTACCGTATTATAGGGAATGAACTCTATTCTCAAGATTTTCTTGAGGAGCCATTTAGCGATGTTTTGAAAAGAGGAATTGAATACCGATTAACACATGGAACACAGGAAGCAGAAAGAGAAGCAGGCGAATTGGAAGGCTGGCGAAAGGTTCAGAAAAAACTTGCCGATGCTAATACTCCAGTTGGGACAAAAATGACCGTCTTTTCTCCACCTGGGATGGTTGAAGATAGCGCTTATGACAGACAACTTGTTGATGAATATGAATTAGTGGAAGGGAGAGATGGGAGATCTGTAAAACTTACTCGTAGAATTGTTGATTTTGATACAACAGATTATGCCAAAACGGCACACTCTCTCGACTTTCATTATTTTGACAGGTATGACGAGAGGCCTTTAGATGCATGGTTTCTCTCTCATCCTATTGAAGGAACACTCGCAGATTTGAAAATAAAAGGTATGTCATCATCAGCATTTGATAAAATTTATCAAAGCCCGCTACTGCAGGGCATAATACAGGAATATCTTGGGGCAATTACGGCTGAAAATGTCGATTGGCGTCAGGTGGCGCTTACAATAAATGCCATTTATAATCAAGTAGATGCGGAAGAAAAAGCTGTCTTGAGTGATACTGGTAAAACAGAGCAACAACTTTATATATCGCAGGATGCAATTCGTTCGAAAGTACAAATGTTGGGAATGCAAACGCCAGCGGAAAGAGGTGGAGCAGGGTGCCCTACGAGTAAAGGATATGATGGGATGAGTAATCTTTTCTCCACTGGTTCATTCAACAGTGTTTCTTCCTATGGCGGAAAAGTTGGAGGGATCAGTGGATCCTGTCCGGAAATTAAATGTCCGTGCGGTTGGAAGGCAAGTGAATCTGAAGTTGCATCTATACAAGCAGGAACTATTACTCGTTGTCCAGTATGTGATAGCCCGCCGGGAAGATACGCGCCGAATGAGGCTAAAAAAGAAGAGCCAGATTTGGCTGCTTAATATATGAAAGAAAAAAAAGATTGTGAAATTTGTTATAAGATTATCTGCAAACAGTGTGGATGGGTAGCCTCGGAGGATGCTGTTTTGAAAATTCAAAAAGGTGAAATAACTGCATGTCCCGAATGCGGATGGAGTCCCAATTGACATCCTATAGCATATATACTATAATACTCTTCTATGTCCGCAGCAACAGTGGAAGCTGTAAAATCACATCCAGAATCTGAAAGAGCGCTTGAAAAACGAAAAAGGCGAGCAGAAACGCTTAAAGCGCGGTTGGAAACTCATGCAGAAGAAAGGAAGAAAGGCTTAAAATCAAGTCGTTTCTTAAAAGTTTTGGGAGCTACTTTTCTTATTAGTGGTGCTGCTGCATTAACAGCAGGGATAGCATTTGCCCCTGTTCTTGTAACAACGGATGTTATTTTAGGAGGACTTGCCAGTACAGCTTGGGGGGTGGGTGTGTTTGTTGCCGGTAATATCAAAGGCTACTTTAATAAACGGAGTACTGCATAAAAATACGTATGGAATCTGCATATAAAGAGTTGCTTCTCAAAATTCTTTCAATTCTTGAATATCGCGACAAAGAAGAATATGCAAAAAATTTTGAAGAAATGAACAAATTGGAGGCAATGACAAAATGTATTGAGAGGTTGCCTAAATATATGCAAGATGAAATCATTGCAAAAAAAGATTCTCCTGAAGAAATAAAAAGATATGTTTCCCAAGATGCCTATATTAAAGAATTAGCCGCAGTTTCCTCAGGAGCTCTTACGGCTTTTATACAAGATATAGCACCAATTCTTTCCAGCGAAGAAAAAGAAAAAGTCACTCAACTTTTTGTTGTTTCTTGACAGTTTCTTTTTCATTGCCTCCCTAGCCTTATCGTGATAAGATAATAATATGGATCCGAGTACGTCTCCTGCTCAAAACGCGCAGGATCAACAGCCATCCGATCAACAGATAAATCCTACGCCGTCCCAGCAGATTCAACCTGTCCAAAAGCAGCCGGCAAAGACGCAGCAGATATCAGTCGGCAGTAGAGAAGCAGGAGCAATCGTTCAGGAAGACGTAGATGAAGACGATGAGGATGATGAGTTGCTCGTTGCACCGCAGGAAACAAAGAGCGGAGTCTCTTTAGGACAGAATGAAGGGGAAGATGAAGCTGAAAAAGCGGCTATCGTTCCTTCGCAATCAATAACAGCGGATAGTCAGGAAAATGTTGAAATTCAGCCATCAGTTCCTGAGTTTGCACCAAATAACCCGGAAGTTGAGAAGTTTGTTGAAAAATCACCAGATCAGGAAAAGCCTGATTTGCCCAAAGTAGTTCAAAATGCAGGAGTGACATATTCAGGTCCAGGGGTCATTGATATAAAGCAAAATTCGTTTGGAATAAAGAAATTACCTGTTACGTATGATCAAGCGGTAGTTGAAGAAAAAGTGACAGAGCTTCACGATTCCAAACATTGGTTTATGGGAATGGTTATGTATATTTGGAGAAAATTAAATCCAGACATAAGCAAACCGAAAAAGATTAAGAAAAAAGATGAAGCTGCTAATAGCAGTCAGGTTGTAAATACAGCTTCACAGGAATCAATAGAAAGAAAAAATTAGTTATGCAATTACAAAGTTTAAATACACAAAATGTTTTTTCTGTTTTATTATCATTAGTTTTAATTCTTGTTGGGCTTGGAGTTCTCGCGGTTCTTTTATGGGGACTTTTTTATGTTTTCGTTTTGTGGTTACGCTATCGAAACCGTGAATCGATATCTCTAAATTCAGTTCTTTTACAAGTAACAGTGCCTCGGGAGAACGAAACCAAAATCGACGCTGCAGAACAGCTCTTCGCAAGCCTTGCGGCTCTTTATGGGACAACGAAATTTGAATATTTCAAACCTCAGCCACATGTGTCTTTTGAGATTGTTGGATTGCCTGGAGATATTCGTTTCTACGTTAACGTGCCGGCGAAATATCGAGATTTTGTTGAGAAAGAAATTAACGGTGCATACCCTGAGGCTGACATTGTTCCTGTAAATGATCCTGCTGCCAAACAGCGCAACGGAGCAGTGATTGGAACGGAATATAACATCTTTTCTGATAACGGAAAGGTCGCCTTTATGTGGATGAATTTAAAAGGCGCAGATTATCTGCCAATTAAGGTCTATAAAGATTTGCCCGTTGATTCACTTTCCACAATTACTTCAATTCTCGGGAAAATGCGTGAAGGAGAAGGTGCGGCAATTCAGATGCTCATTCAGCCTGCGGACAGTAGCTGGAAGAAAATCGGACGTAGTTATATTGGAGGAATCAAAAAAGCGGAATCCAATCCAGACAAAGCAAGTTATAAAACCGACGCGAAAGAGTTGGAAGCAGTTGAAAGCAAGATTAGTAAACCTGGCTTTCATACTACCATTCGTGTCGTCGTCTGTGCGCAGACTCAAGAGCAGGCAAATGCGCATTTAAGTAATATTAAAGGTGCTTTTAGTCAATTCAGCCACATGAATTCTTTTAAAAAGCGCACGCAGTTTTTCAGAGGGCTTTTTATGACAGATTTTATTTATCGTTATTTCCCAATGATTAGAGGAACATCTATATTAACGAGCGAAGAATTGGCAAGTCTTTATCATTTTCCAAATAAGAGTATTATGACACCAGGAATCCATTGGCTGCACGCAAAGCGTTCTGCAGCTCCGTCAAATATACCGACGACGGGTTTGTATCTTGGACGAAGTGTCTCAAGAGGGATAGCACAACCGATTTATATAGAACGTGATGATCGAAGGCGGCATAATTACATTATTGGTAAGACAGGTACCGGTAAAACAGAATTTCTTAAAAGTATGATTATCCAGGATATCAATAATGGCGAGGGCTGTGCTGTTATTGATCCTCATGGGGACTTAGTTGAGGATATTTTGAAAGTGATTCCTCCACATCGTGCAGAAGATGTTGTATTATTTGACCCGTCTGATTATGAACGACCGATGGGATTTAATATGTTGGAAGCAGATACTGAACAGCAAAAACATTTCGCTGTGAATTCGCTCATCGGTTTGATGTATAAATTATTCGATCCAAATAAAACAGGTATTGTGGGGCCGCGGTTTGAACATGCTGTGCGAAACGCTATGCTGTCGGTTATGTATGAAAAGGGAAGTACGCTTATTGAAGTCATGCGTATTTTGACTGATCCGGCATATGTACAAGAGATATTGCCCAAGATAGAGGATCCGATTATCAGACGTTATTGGACAGATCAGATCGCACAGACATCAGATTTTCATAAATCAGAAGTTTTGGATTATATCACCTCAAAATTCGGGAGATTTGTTACAAATAAGATGATCAGAAATATTATTGGACAGTCGGATAGCGCGTTCCAGTTCCGAAAAATTATGGATGAACAAAAGATTTTACTTATTAATCTTTCTAAAGGAACAATTGGTGAAGAGAATTCTAACTTTTTGGGGTTGGTTTTAGTTCCTAAAATTCTTGTTGCCGCAATGTCTCGACAAGATATGCCAATGAGCGAACGCAAAGATTTCTTCTTATATGTTGACGAGTTCCAGAATTTCGCAACGCCTGATTTCGCGCAGATTCTTTCTGAGGCGCGAAAATATCGACTTAATTTAATTGTTGCCAATCAGTTTATCGGTCAGATGGAAGAAGAAATAAAAAATGCGATTTTTGGAAATGTCGGAACTGTCGCGTCATTTCGTGTGGGTGTCACTGATGCAAATTACCTTGCGCATGAATTCCAGCCAATTTTCAATGAACAGGATTTAATTAATGTTGATAAATTTAACTGTTATATGCGAACGCTTGTTAATGGAGAACCGGTTCGTCCATTTTCTCTTGATACGACCAAAGATATTGAGAAAGAAAAAGCTCTTGAAAATCCACGAATTGCAGAGTTGGTAAAGGAATTATCACGGCTAAAATACGGAAGAGCAGTTGCTCAGGTTGAAACTGAAATCGCCCAGCGAGCAAGATTATAAGAATAGAGGTTAGGTATTAGAAATAATTCTCTAACATCTAACCCCCTTCACCATTTCCGTTAAATTCCAGGGAAAAAAGCCGATTTGAAAATTACCACAATAAGTGTCAACGTTAAAAAGAAAATACTCAAGCCAATAGGTGAATCCCAACTATACCATCTACTCATACTACGAAGAGATTGTATTTTTGCTAAATGTTCAAAATGTTTATCTTCTATATTACTCACAACAATCACCTCCTTAGATATCCAGATATTCCACTGGAACTTCATATTTTTTAGAAATATCTTCAAGAGTAGAGTAGAGTGATGCTGGAAGTTTTTCTTTCAGCTGATTGAGATTTTCTCCCACAATAAGCTCTACTTTTGTTGCATCTTCAAGATATTCATTTATTCTCCATTCATTTGGATTGGTGAGCAGAGTCGCTTTGGTAGAATGCCGTAACAATATGGCCCAATTGCCTTTTTGGGTTTGGTAAATTTTTGCATCCATAAGCCATACTTTGTCATCAGAAAAACCTGACCATTTACCAACTTCTTGTCCGACGAAACGTTGTTCGCGTTGGGAATTATGTTTTCCTACTTTGACAGTAATTTCTTTCATCCCTTTTGTTTTTTCTTCATGACGGGAGACATATTCGCTAAGAGCACGAGAAATAACAGAAGAAAGAGCTTCACCTGCGATTTCCTTTGCACGATTGAAAAGAGTTTCGTCTTTTTCGCTTACGTATATAGTTTTGTTCCCCATATATACGTATATTATACATATATGTATGCATATTGTCGAGAGGTCATTATTTATCTTTTCAATTGAGGCTAGTTAGGAGGAAGAAAGCAATAAGGCATGCTGTGAGAATTGCGTTGATTATGCTGATATTTACTAGTATTTTGATATATTCGGGGGCATGGAGTCCAATTGCTTTAGTTACGCGGACTGTCCTGTTTAGATAAAGCCAACTAAAAAAGATAATCACCATCACAATCAACAGATAAAAGAGAAGAATAAAAATTTTGATATGATTCAGCGTAAGCAACAACATGATAAGAGATTTTTGGTTAATAGTTTATACTAGCGCTATGTTGTTTAAACCATATGGTTTGCGGCTGCGTTATATCAGATTGTCTGCCATCCAATAATTGTTGAATTAAGTATGTTGAAAGTTCGTGAGATCCTTGAATATCTCTCAAAACAAATTCTTCCTGATGTGTTGGTCTATCAAAAGTGATAGAAATATCTCCCATATCAATAAGCTCATTAAGAAGACCATTACTTAAAAGATCAATTTCCGTGCAGTTCACCCTATCGAGCATAACATCATTGACAATATAAGAAGTTAGCGGTGTATATCTCAGTTCAAGAATTTTTCTATTTGTGAGAATATACATGTGGAAGTACCAATCGACAATGACTTTTGTAATAAGACTAATAGCGATACTTATTAAGAGAAGCGAAGTCACAAAAAATAAAGAAGGGGAGTCAAAAAAAACGTGAAATAAAACAAAAGCGGTAGAAATAAAAAATATTGTCAAACAAACCGTAAGCAAAACAGGCATAATAACCATAAATGGATGTTTGCGCTTTACCAGAAGCAATTCTTCATTTTTTAGCGTTAAAAAAACATTCCAATTCCCGCTCGTTATCATGCCATTCGTGTTATTCATAAAAATTCCTTTCATTGTAGTGAAAGTTAACAGAGTAATTTAAATTATGAGGAGTTCTAGCGAGATCTATACTTAGGATAAAGGATACCAGTAAAGATTATATGATAAAGCTATAAGAAACACGTAAGAGGCTGTTCTTTTTACTATTGATACTTTGCGACAACGGTATCTAAGTCTTGTTTGAAGGTTCCCAACGCTTGCACAACATCTTGCCCCATTATCTCAAAAACACTGCGCTTTTGGCATACTACGGCGAGTGCCTCTTCGTCATTAATAGAAGGTGTAACCACAGTATTTGTATAAGGATACATAATGGATTGAGGATTACCGTTATGACCAAGTCCCAATGAGTGGCCCATTTCATGTGCAAGCGTATGAATAAGTTCCTGTTGAGAATTTGTAATATAAATATTAATTTCCTCGCTCGTACCATTTCGTACATATTCGCCTTCCTCAGGGGTTGATGAGAGAACAGTATTGAATGTATCTACTTTTTGATTGAGCTGTTGAATTTGTTGATTATATTGATCTGTTGACTGATTAAGCTGATTTGCTTCTTGCTGGAGTTGTGTGGCTTCCTGTTGGAGGGACTGCTGTTGAGAGATAAGGTTGTTGTAAGTAGCTTGCGGTGCGCCTCCTTTGCTATTCCAATATTGAATTTGTTGGTTCAATGCATTACTTTTTTGTTTGAAGTTTGCGACGTTTTGTTCATATGCAGAAATTTCAGGATTGAGTGAGCTTTTTTGTTGTGCGACTTGATTATTGAGCGTATTAATTTGTGAATCGAGCGCTTGTCGTTGGTCGTAGATCATGTTGATCGGCATGGCGGAATTTGGATCATATGTGAGAAGTGTCATCCCCTGGCTGTTTTTCCAAGCGCTCGCTGCTTGTTCGGCATCAGTAATTAATTCTGTTTTGTTTATATCAAATCGCGAATCAATATTCCCAATACGAAACGTTTTTGGTTTTGCACACGGTGAATAATAGAGAATTTGATTAGCTTCAGCAATTAAAGCGGCTCTGTTGAAGTAGCCAGCGACAGCAATAATAATAACAACAGCAAGTAATATGAGTTTTTTCATCTTTTACATTTTAGTCCAAGTTGAAAAAACTAGCAAGAAAGTTTGTAATATGTGAAGAAATGATATAATTCTTGCATGATTAAAGTTGTGCTTTTTGATGTTGATGGCGTTTTACTCGAATCATTTGAAGCAAATCGTCAATTTTTTAACAAACTGTTTGAAAAAGCCGGATACAAACAACCAACTTTGCAAGAATATTTACCTTTGATGCATTTTACGATGGAAAAATTGATAAAGGGTTTTACCAAAGCATCTGATGAGGAGGTTCAAAGGATTTTGAAAATGGGAAGGGAATCTTGGGACGAATTATATCCTTATGAATTGCTGAAAAACCCACTATTTATGGATAAAATACTACAGCGTTTAACAAAAATGTATAAATTGGGGATTGTGACGAGTCGTATTAAAGAGCATATTTATATAATACCGCTGCTTGCAAACTTAAAAAAATATTTCCAAGTGACTGTTGGGTTTGAAGATACCACAAAACACAAACCATATCCTGACCCATTATTGTTTGCAGCACAAAAACTACAGATAAGGCCCGAAGATGTTGCATATATTGGAGATGCTCAAAGCGATTTGTTTGCCGCAGAAGCGGCTGGTATGAAATTTATTTTGTTTGGTGAGACAAATTTTTTACAGACGGATTATCATACAGACTCATTTAGAAATTTATCAGAGGTTATCGCGAATTTATAATTTTTCCGGAAGTGTTGAAGCAAGTTTTTTAATTTTTGCAATAAAGAATCCTTCCATTGTCTCATTTGGAAAAATACGGGCACAGTTTGCGGTATGTTTAAATTTCTTTTTTCTCCACGATGTTAGACCTTTTTGCATTGGCACATTTGGCAGAATTATCGGTTCAACTGACAGAGCGGAAGGCGTTTTTTCAACGGCCCACTCAATCACTTCTTCATTTTCTTCAGGAGAAAGTGTGCATGTGGAGTAAACGATTGTTCCGCCAACTCGTGTCGCAGAGATTGCGGAACGGAGCAAATATTTTTGTAATTTAGATAATTGTTTTATTTTTTTCGTTGACCAATCTTTATATGTTTTTGGATCATCAACTTTTATCCTTCCTTCCATTGAGCACGGGACATCAACGAGGCTCTTATCAAAGTATTCAGGAAGATTCTTCCAAAATGATTCACCAGGTAAATTAAGAACTTTTGTATTAGTTACACCCATATTCTTAAGGTTTTCTTTGAGTTTAAAAAGTCTTTTGTAACTCAAATCATTTGCTGTTAATTCGCCCGAATTATGCATGAGCGTTGCTATTTGTGTTGTTTTACTTCCAGGAGCCGCGGTAATGTCAAGAATTTTTTCATCCGGCTGTGGATCAAGAACAAGTGCAGGAATCATACTTGAGAGATTTTGAATATACAAAAAACCATTTTTATATTGATCCGTTTCTGTCAGTTCTCGGATCGATTTATTTTTCAGAATAAATGCGTCAGAATACCAATTTACTTTTTCAAGAATAAAATCTCTTTCTTCTAAAAGCTTTTTTAATTCTGCAGAGGATATTTTTAATGTGTTAGTTCGAAAAGTTGGAAAATATTTTTTTGATAAGGCATCTAATAGCCGATTAAATTCTTTTTTGGAATATATCTCTTCCCATCGTTCAAGCAGTTGTTTTGGGAGATTGCTGTATGTGTCCATAGCATTCATTATACAATAACCATGTTATCTCTGGCCTAGATTTATATGAAACATTATTGCAGAAATACTACAAATAAAATACAATACAACAGTATGAAAAAACGAATTTTGACAGGATTTACTCCGACCGGGAAATTGCATCTCGGACATTATGTCGGCAATCTAGAAAATTTGCTCAAATTAAAAAATGAATACGAAACATTTCTTTTATTGGCAGATACTCATGCACTGACAACTCTTCATAGTAAAAGTGAACTTGTTCGTCAGCATACACTGGATGTGCTTCTGGATCTCCTCGCGGTTGGTCTTTCGGAAGATGAAGTAGTTTATCATGTTGAATCAGAAATTCCTGAGATTTATGAGATGTCTGGGCTTTTTTCTATGTATGTCTCACATAATAGAGCTCTTCGTAATCCGACGATTAAGGATGAAATAACAATGAAGGGGCTAGGAGATCAGTTTAGCCTTGGATTTATAAATTATCCGATGTTTCAGGCTGCAGATATTCTTTGCGTGAGAGGAGATTTGGTCCCTGTTGGTATTGATCAAGAAGCCCATCTTGAACAATCGAGAGAGATTGCCAGAACGTTTAACGCTCTTGCAGCAAAACAAGGACACAAAGAAATTTTTCCTGAACCGCAAGCATTGATAGGACGAGTAGGCAAGCTCATTGGAACAGATGGTAACCCGAAGATGAGTAAAAGCCTTGGAAATACGATATATCTCTCTGCAACCCCAGAGGAAGTAAAAGAAAAAGTGATGAGTATGTATACTGATCCCAACAGAATTCATGCAACTGATTCCGGCAAAGTCGAAGGGAATCCACTCTTTATTTATCTTGATTCTTTTGCGACAAGCGAACATAAAGAACAAATTAAAGAATATAAAGAGCGGTACACGAAAGGAACAGTAGGGGACGTGGAAGTGAAAAAATATCTGATTACTGTCCTTGAAGCATTTCTTGCTCCGATAAGAGAGAGACGAGCACAATATAATGATGAGAAGAAACTTCTTGAAATTTTGCAATCCGGAACAGAAAAAACGAGAAAAGAAGCACAAAATGTTTTGAAAGAAGTAAAAGAAGCACTTAATTTTGTTTATTAAATTTCTATTTTTGCCGTTAATCCAAAATGGTCGGATAAATCTTCGTCAACAACCGCAAAATTTTTAATCGCTATATCTTTGCTTGTAAAAATATAATCAACAGCAATTCCTGGCGGGAATAATTCCTTAGCACGGTGATTTTTTGGATTCAGAGTAGTAACTACTTTATTTTCGATTGTAAGACTGTGGGTAAGTGAAGAAATCTTTTTGATGAGCGGTTGATTTGAAGTGAGATTAAAATCCCCGCTGAGAACAAAAGGATGCCTTACTGTTTTTAAGTAATCAATTAAAATTTCTCCTTGTTTTGTCTGATGTGGTTTTTCGATAGGGTCCTTACCCCAGGCAAAATGCGTATTAAGAAAAGAAATTTCTTTGCCTTCTATTTCAAAAATAAGATGTAGAAGTATTCTTCCTACGTTTGTATAATCAGTTTCGTCTGAAGGAAATCTATCAAATTTTGAAAGCACAATTTCTTTTTTGTCTTTAAGAATAAAATGTTTTTTATAAAAAGTTCCGTTCCCTAAAAAGGCATCATGGCTTGAAAGATACCTTTGCGTAATAGAGAGTACTCCATTATATTTTTGTTGCAAGGTTTTTTGTAGTTCTGCATAAGTATTTCGGTGTGAATTAATGTTGCCACTAATAGTATGATTTCCTGTTAATTCCTGCAGATGTAAAATATCAAAATCATGTGATGTTAGATATGAAGTAAGTTGATTCCAGTAATTATCAGAATTGGTGTTTAGTTGTAGAAGTGAAAGAATCATTATTTTAGTATAACATGGAATTTTGCTAGAATACGTGCAGATGATTTCCAAAAAAAAGATTGCAGTTTTTAAGAAAGATATTCTCTCTTGGTACGCTATCAACAAGAGAGATTTACCTTGGCGGAAGACTCGCGATCCTTATAGCATTTTGATTTCCGAAGTAATGTCTCAACAAACACAACTGAGTCGCGTGGTCATAAAATATGACGCATGGATGGAGAGGTTTCCGACTGTGCAGACTTTGGCACAAGCATCAGTGGGGGATGTCTTAAAGTATTGGTCAGGACTTGGTTACAATAGACGAGCGCTGCATTTGAAAAAGGCTGCTGAAAGTATTTTTTTGAATTTTAAAGGTGAGTTTCCTCGAACAGAAAAAGAGCTTATGACTTTGCCGGGAATAGGGAAGTATACGGCAAATGCTGTTTTGTGCTTTGCGTTTGATGAGCAGGTGGCAGTTGTCGATACAAATGTGAGGAAGGTCATCTTGACACAGGTTTTGAATCAGTCTGCAGAAAAAGCGACGGCGCTAAATTTGCATTATGCCTCCCAAAAAACAGCAATAATAGAAAAGGAGATTGAGGATATTGCCAAAAAATTATTACCTAAAGATCAAGCATATGAGTGGAATCAGGCGTTGATGGATTATGCTTCTGGAGTTCTTAAAAAGGAAAAAATTCCTATTCCTAAGCAGTCGAAATTTCATGGATCTCACAGATATTATCGTGGACAGGTTTTGAAACAACTTTTACAGAAGAAAAAAATTGCTATAAAGGATTTAGGATTAATAATTAAAAAAGATTATACAGAAGCAGAAGAGGAATGGCTGCAGAAATTGTTGAAAGAGCTATCTAAAGAAGGATTTATTGTAATTAAAAAAGAAGCGGTGATGCTTATTTAAGCTAAGTGTATCTCAATTCTCTTATCTACAAAATTTCCATCAATTTCTTCAGCATCATTGATCCACATTTTTTCTGTAACTGCTTTATATACTCTCCGAGGAGATTCATCTAAGAAATCATTTGTACTACCTAAACTGCGCGGAGACCTTTTATCCAGTAGGGCTAATGCTGTGCTAATGTCGTTTTTATCTGTTAATTCCTCTGCATGTGCTTTTATGAACACTCCTTTCCCTTCTCCCCACGGAGAAGTTGTATCGCAGATTGTTATAAAAATATCGCCATTACTTTCGATATTTTGAGAGTGTACCGAATTTTTATATGAGCGCCAATAAAAATTGTATTTTTTATCAAACCCAGTAAACACGATAGTATTCCAAGGCTTCCCATCAGGTGTCACTGATGCAAGGGTAATATAAATAATTTTTTCAATTATCTTTTTTGCTTTTTTTACAAGTTGTGGATTCATAGAAGTTGGTTCAGTTTTATTTATATTCTTCTTTCACCTCGTCTTTAAATTCCTTCAAAAGTTTTTTGATTTTTGGATCAATGATAATACGGCAGTAGTCTGGTCTTGCTCCGCTTTCATAAAAGTTTTGATTTTCTTCTTCTGCTTTATAAAATTTTGTAAATGGCACTATTTCTGTGACAATCGGTTTATCATATTTCCCAGACTCATCTAATTTCTTTTTAGATTCTTCAGCAATTTTTTTCTGTTCATCAGTATGATAAAAGATTGCCGATCTATATTCTGGTCCTTGATCATATCCTTGTTGGTTAAGGCTCGTTGGATCATGTGTTGCCCAAAAGATATCTAGAAGTGTTTCATAGGGTATAACTTTGGGATCATATTCCACTTGAAGTGATTCAGCATGACCCGTTGTTTTTGAAGCTACTTCATAATATGTTGGATTTTCTGTGTGTCCACCGGTATATCCCGACATGACAGATACAACGCCGTTAACGCGTTTGAAAATCGCTTCTGTGCACCAGAAACACCCGTTGGCAAAGGTTGCAGTTTCAAATTTTTTAGCTTCAGTCATAGTATTATTATATACTATATTGCAAGTTTTTAAAATTTTTTCTTTGGGAGTATAATACTACTATGCCCGATGCAATTTTAGAAGTAACTCATCTCACCAAACGTTTCGGTGATTTTACCGCAGTCGATGATGTCTCCTTTTCCGTTCCTCATGGACAAATTTTTGCCTTTTTGGGTCCAAATGGTGCCGGAAAAAGCACTACGATCAAAATGTTGACAACACTTCTTAGTCCGACATCAGGAGAGATTAAATTGAATGGGTTTGATGTATTAAAAGATAAAGATGATGTGCGTAAATCTTTTGGCATTGTTTTTCAAGATCAAAGCCTTGATGATGAATTGACTGCATATGAAAATATGGAATTTCATGCGGTATTATATAGTATTCCCTCACAAGTCAGACAAAAACGGATTCAAGAATTACTAGAATTTGCTGATTTATGGGATCGTAAAGAGAGTCTCGTTAAAACATTTTCAGGCGGTATGAAAAGACGACTGGAGATTGCGCGTGGACTTATGCACCGTCCAAAGATATTTTTTCTTGATGAGCCAACAACTGGCCTTGATCCACAAACCCGTAATCATATGTGGCAATATATTAAAAACCTCAGCGACAAAGAAGGTATTACCATTTTTTTCAGCACACATTATTTGGAAGAAGCGCAGGAATATGCACAGCGTATCGCAATTATGGATCATGGAAAAATTATTACTGAGGGAAGGCTTGCAGATTTGCTCAAAGAAACAGGGGAAAAAACACTTGAAGATGCTTTCCTTAAATTGACAGGCAGTAATATTCGAGAAGAAAGTGCAAGCGGCACTGATTGGCTGCGGATGCATGGACGAATGAGGGGAAGATAAAATTATGAATGCTATCTATATCTTATGGTTGAGGGAGTTGAAACGATATTCTCGTTCACGATCTCGGATTATTGGTTCTTTGGGACAACCAATATTATTTTTGTTTGCATTGGGATTTGGTTTGGGTCCAGTCTTTCAAAAAGCGGGGCAGGGGAATTATTTCCAATTTTTAGGACCCGGTATTATCTCAATGAGTATTCTTTTTACAGCAATTTTTGCTGGTATTCAAGTGATTTGGGACAAACAATTCGGCTTTTTGAAAGAAACATTGGTTGCTCCCGTTCCGAGGTGGCAAATTATGTTTGGAAAAACAATAGGAGGTGCGACAATTGCTGTTTTGCAAGGCACAATTGTACTCGTTCTTGCGACAATTTTTGGTTTCCGGCCGGAGTTGAATTTATTAATGTTAACGCTTATTTATATGTTATTGGTTGCGTTATTTTTTACCGGATTAGGAATTGCTATCGCGTCATCACTTACTGATATTAATGGCTTTCAACTTATAATGAATTTTTTAGTTCAACCTGTCTTTTTTCTTTCAGGAGCTCTATTCCCTTTGCGGAATTTGCCGGGCATTATCAGCGGGATCACTGCCATTGATCCGTTAACCTATGGAGTTGACGGTATTCGTGGCACGTTGACGGGTATGAGCCAATTTGGGCTACCTGTTGATATGACAGTATTGTTAGTTCTTGTGGTGATTATTCTTTCAATCGGTGCATATTTATTTTCAAAGATTGAGATTTAATAGCTGCGTGATATGGGAATAAATTTATTTGTTTTCAATTCGCAGGATTCTGTTTGAGAAATAATAAAGGTGCCCAGGATAAAAATAAAAAGGATTCTCTAGATATGCTTGTTGACTACATAGGTTGAAGATCAGTAAGCGGTTTTACATCTGAAAAAAGGAATTCTTTCCCGTTTTTATCAACGGCTGCATACCGGTATTCATAGTTAGTGTCCTTTTTTAAATCGGAAATTATATAGTAATGTGCGGTTGGAGGAATGTTTCGAACAGCGTCAGTAAACGTTGGAGAGCCAACTTGTCTGTAGTAAATATTCATTGAAACAGCATTTGGTACCACAGGCAATGGAACAGTTGCTTGATCGTCAAGGCCTGCCATAATGCTTGCGCCTTCCACAGCTCCTCTGACAACAGGTTTGTCAAATGTTGCCGTTACGCCAACAGCGAGTAAAAGGCATGCACTAATGACAACTATTCTACGAAAGATTAATGTTTGATCTCCTGCTGTTGAGTGGGAAGAGGATCGGGGGGCAGTACGCTTTACTGTTTTTTTGGCTGTTGCTTTTTGAGGAGCAGTTTTCTTTTTCATGACTATATTTAGTAGAACAGAAAAGCATGTGCTCTGTCAAGTCCTTTTTATTTATCTGATCGTGCGTTACGTTTGACAAATAAAAAAACGGAAGGCTATACTTATAATTGGCAGATGCCTCTAACTGCTTTATTGCCCAAATGAAATTCTTTTCAGTTCATTATTTTGATAAGCTTTCTCAATTTGTTTTGAAGAAACCTGTGCATCATCAAAAGGTCTCAGATGAACTTGGACAGAAACTTTCGAGCTATGGATATAAAACAACTGAAGAACTTTGTAAGGAATACAATTCTTCTTTGCAACAGGGATTAACAAAAGAGCAAAGTAAAAAACTGCTTTTGCACTACGGATTCAATGAAATCACTCATGAAAAAAGGAAACCGTGGATCATCCGTTTGCTTGTTACGTTTAGAAATCCTTTGATTATTCTTCTTTTTGTGCTTGCAGCTATTTCATTGTTTACCGGTGACCCTACTACTGCGAGTATTGTGGCAGCGATGATTCTTATCAGTGTCATTCTTCGGTTTACACAGGAAGAACAGGCATATAACGCTGCAGAAAAGCTTAGCTCCATGGTGAAAACGACCTGTGCGGTTATCAATGACAGTAAAATATCTGAAATTGATGTTCGATATGTCGTTCCTGGAGACATAGTACAGCTTGCGGCTGGTGATATTGTGCCAGCAGATCTCAGGCTTCTAAACAGTAAAGATCTTTTTATCAATCAGTCTCTTTTGACGGGTGAAGCACTTCCTATTGAGAAACACTCATCCATTCCCGCTGAAAAATCAACTAATCCACTTGAGTTGCATAATTTGTGTTTTATGGGAACAAATGTTGAAAGTGGTACAGCGCAGGGAATTATTTTGGCAACAGGAAGTGACACCTATTTCGGAAATCTTGCAAAAGATATTGCAGGACAACGGGTGGAAACAAATTTTGATAAGGGAGTAGATAAATTTACCTGGCTTATGATTTGTTTCATGCTTATTATGACTCCTTTGGTTTTTCTTATCAATGGGATCGGGAAAGGTGATTGGTGGGAGGCATTTCTTTTTGCTATTTCGGTTGCAGTTGGTCTCACTCCTGATATGCTCCCTGCAATTGTCGCAGTGAATCTTTCAAAAGGTTCCATGGTAATGTCTCAAAAAAAAGTTATCGTAAAGAGACTCAGTTCAATCCAAAATTTTGGTGCGATGAATGTATTGTGTACTGATAAAACAGGGACATTAACGGCAAACAAAATCGCGCTTATTGAGGATATAAATATTGATGGAGAGAAGGACGATGAAATTCTTCATTTTGCTTTTCTCAATAGTTACTATCAGACGGGTTTCAGAAATCTGTTGGATGATGCGGTACTGCATCATGTAAAAACGATGCATCTGTCAACAAGAGAAAAAGTATATCAGAAAGTAGATGAACTGCCATTTGACTTCAAAAGAAAGCGGCTGTCAATTATCGTGCAAGGTGAAAAAGGAGAGAGATTCCTAATCTGTAAAGGGGCGATTGAAGAAGTTTCAGCCATCTGCAATCATTATGAACTCCACAATAAAACGCATTTACTATCAAAAAAAGAACGGGAAAAGATACATCAGCTGAATGAAGAAAAGAGTAACGACGGATTTCGTGTAATTGCGGTTGCATATAAAAAAATTTTAGACAAGAAAGTTCATTATTCGTTAAAAGATGAAGAAGATCTTACGTTTTTGGGCTTTATGACTTTTTTTGATCCACCCAAAGAATCCGCTGCTGCTGCTATTAAAAAATTGGAAAAATTTGGCGTAACGGTGAAAGTATTAACGGGGGATAACGAGTTGGTAACAAAGAAAGTGTGTAAAGAAGTTTGCTTATCTGATGCTTCAGAAAATGTTCTTCTTGGATCGCAAATTGAGGCGATGGATGATCAGACGCTTGCACAAAAAGCTGAGACAACAACAATTTTTGCCAAGCTTTCGCCTGATGATAAAAAAAGAGTAGTTGAGGCTCTCCAACGCTCCCACGTTGTAGGATTTTTGGGAGACGGCATTAACGATGCTCCGGCTTTGAGAATCGCAGATGTAGGAATTTCGGTTGACTCGGCAGTTGATATTGCCAAAGAATCTGCGGATATTATTCTTTTGGAATTGAGCCTTCTTGTTCTTGCTGAGGGTGTTATTGAGGGAAGAAAAGTTTTCGGTAATATTATTAAATATATTCGTATGGGAGCAAGCTCCAATTTCGGAAATATGTTTAGTGTATTGGGGGCAAGCTTATTTTTGCCATTTCTCCCGATGGCGCCTCTTCAGATTATTACCAATAATTTACTTTACGATATTTCCCAAACAGCAATTCCCTCAGACACTGTCGATCCTGAATATCTTGAAAAACCCAGGAAATGGGATATTTTAGATATCAGACGCTTTATGTTTTTCTTCGGTCCGACTAGTTCTATTTTTGATTACGTTACGTTCTTTGTTATGATCTTTATTTTTCATGCATGGACACATAATGTCCAACTTTTCCAAACGGGATGGTTTGTCGAATCAATCCTTACGCAAACGCTTATTGTACACGTCATAAGAAGTAGGAAAATTCCTTTCTTTCAAACGTGGTCAAGTAGCGCGCTATTTATCATGACAGTGTTTATTATGGCAATTGGGGTTTATTTACCTTTCTCTCCTTTTGCTCACTCATTGGGCTTTGTAAAGCTTCCAGGGCAATATTGGATCATACTTGAATGCATTCTTTTGAGTTATGTAGGATTAACCCAGTTGGTAAAAGTGTGGTATGCAAAGAAATTTGGGTACCACTAATTTTTTATGCAAATAGTAAGTTCTGTTTTTCAAATTCTTTTTTAACTAATAAACGATATTTTCTTCCAATATCCCATCTGCGGATAGGGGAGGTGGTTAGCGTGACACGAATCGTCATTATTTCAGGATTAGAAAAATTTTCTATCCCGTTAACTTGCGATCCGGGGAATAATGCTTCAGCGAAATCTTTATCTTTCTGTAATTGATCCAGAGCGCTCTTTGCAGCATCTATTATATTATCAATTTCCTGATTTTGCTTCACCGGCAGGTCAATGAAGAGATTATATTTATGACGCGAAAAATTAACAATTTCACTTATTTGATTGTTTGGAATAATATGGACAGAACCATCTGAAGCTCTTATTGTTAGTGTTCGTGCGCCAATGAGTTCAATAATTCCTTCCGTATTGTTAATCTTGATATAGTTACCGATTTCAATAGAATCTAAAGATAATAAAAAAAGTCCATTAACAAAATCTTCAATGATAGATCTTGCTCCAATACCGATAATAATGCCAATGACACTTGCGGATGCAAGAAGCGGCGTAAGATCGATTCCAAATAATGTAATGATAATATACGCAGCAAAAATATAAACGAATGTTGTAATAATATTTCGTATGACTGCCGCGGCAGTTCGAGCTCTTTTATTTGTAAAATGTTTGGGAACTTTAATAAGAGATCTGAGGAGATTATCGACTAGGACTGCAATAAGAAGCGTGAGTCCTGCATAGAGAAATGTTTTGAGCATTGCATCTGAAATGATATCAATTTTCATAGGCACTTTCAGCATAAAAGAAAACGACAGGGAAGTAAAGTCAGGCTAAGGACAACATGAGACTGTTTTTCTTTCTTATACTGCCAACGAAGAAAAATTATCATATTCAAGTTGCGTGTCTTCATATTCAGTTACATGATCATTTTTAATACTGTTCACAATGTATGCTGCAATATTTTCAGCGTATTCAGTTGTAAAAGTACTGCTGTTATGAGGTCGTTGTCCGTATACCATTGGACCTAATGCGTACATATTATGATAAACTTTTTTCTCAGAGACTACTTGTAATTGTTTATTGACGACAATTCCACCAGCAGGATTTTTTTGTAGCATGCCTGATTGGACAAGTCGTGAAAGAAATGGACTTTTGAGAATGTCTTTTGACGGACCTCTTGCATCAATAATGCAGTCTTTAATAACTTTCGTTTTGTCTTGTAAAAGAATACTGGTGGTTTTATCATTTTCAATAAGCGCTTTCGCATTTTTGACAATTTTGATCGAACCATTGATTATGAAATGATGCAATTTTTTTGCTTGAGGAAGGGGGATAGGAGCGATAAAACTGATTAAAAAACTTCCATATTGAGAAAGAATCTTTTCGCGAGTCCTTCTATGGAGATTTCGCCAGAGCTGATTCTCAAAATTATACAAACTTGATAGGACAGACCGCCAAACAATTTCATCACCTTTTTCACTCGTCAGTATATCTTCTTCAAACTGCTTTAGTGGATTCTGGTTGAATAGAATTTCATTCCAATTAATCCCTTTAGTTTGGTAAAGACCTTTCCCTCGTTGTTCATATGCCCAGTCAAATTCTGTTTTTATGAGAGGTAATAAGGCAGATAGTTTTATATGGCCATATTTATTGTGTAATTTTTCCAAAGAATTACTTGAAACGAAATGAGGCTGATAGGGAAGTATTTTTCCTCTAACTTTGGGAAGTCTTCCATTTCTGCTGTACATACTTATATCTTTATATCCTTTTTCTGCCAGTGCTAATGCTATCTCAACAGCACTCAAAGACGATCCAACAATAGCTATAGAAGCAGTTTTTTTTATAGAGAGAGTATCTGATTTGTAAATAAAGGCAGACGAGTCATATATACTGTACCATAGACCAGTACAAAGAATGACGAAATCATATAGAGCCTTTTCTTTTTCCCAACAGACACAAAATTTTTTCCCTTCAGTATAGATATTATTCACAAGCGCTTTTGTAACTGATAGTGAATGATATTGGGATTGTGCGCGCGTAATTAATTCTTTTTTCCTCGCTAGTAAATAATAGCCATACAAACTTCTTGGTAAGTAAGCTGACTCATCATCAAGATCAAATGATTTATATCTTTCTGCAAGAGTCTTTCCAGGTGAACCAGGAAGTTCTTTGTTTTTATTTTTTTGGATCCATCGAAAGAAATCATCATACTTTACGTTGCTCTTTATATCTACAAAAGGACTGACAATTCCCATATAATTTGCTTCATGGTTAAGCCTAAAATTGTCAGGTAATGAGATATCAAAAGCTCTGCCACCCGGTTTATCTTCCGGTTCAAAAAGCGTAAGAGAAGCAAATTTTTTCTCTTTACGAAGCAGGTCAATGATATTTGAAGTAACACAAAGGCCACTAAAACTTGCGCCAATAACGGCAATTTTTATTTTTTCCATAATAGTATCTTAAATTTTAGAATGAAGTTGACTGGCTAAGTAGATTTTTAATATGTAGTACTAAAAAACGCCATCAAGAGAGATATCTATCGTACAAAATTATGCGCCTTCTGTCAAGTTAAAATACTGGTATTTTTTCTTGCCTAATCCTTACGCATTTTTTGCGTATTTCTTAGTGTACTATTTTAAAATATAAATGTTATCAATACAGAGTGAAAAGGGAAGTGGTTATCAATAAGTCATTCTGAGGCGACCTTGCAAAAGATAACGCTCAGTAATGACTGATAACCTTACCAAAGGGATTGATGAGAGGAGGGGATTACTAAAAATGATAAGCTTTATAGAAAAACATATACAAAGAATATTATTCTCATTTTTTGCCGTTTTTTCCGCACCCGTTCATTAATACTGCTAATTTAGCACTTGACAAGTTGTTCTGCTAATCCTAAAATAGGGTAGTATGGAAAATAACCAAGTACCTGACTTTCTTAAGCCAGTTTCACCACACGAATCATTAAAAAAATTTACTATTAATCTCACAGATAGTGTAAAATCCGGTAAGATCGATCCTGTCATCGGTCGTGAATCTGAAATTCGTCGAGTAATGGAGATACTCTCTCGCCGGACAAAAAATAATCCAGTACTTATCGGTGATCCTGGTGTCGGGAAAACGGCAATTGTAGAAGGTTTGGCCCAAAAAATCGTTGAAAAATCTGTCCCAACGCCACTACGTGACAAAGAAGTTATTGTGTTGGATTTTGCTTTGTTGTTAGCTGGCGCGAAATTTCGCGGTGAATTTGAAGAACGGCTTAAAGGAGTTATCAAAGCTGTCGAGGAAGCCGATAGTAAATATATTATGTTTATTGATGAGCTTCATACATTGGTAGGTGGGGGAGCAGCAGAAGGGTCAAATGATGCTGCCAATATCCTCAAGCCCGCACTCGCCCGTGGATCATTGCGAATGATTGGCGCGACAACGGTCACTGAATACCGTAAATATATTGAAAAAGATCCTGCACTCGCCCGCCGTTTCCAGCAAGTTCTTATTGATGAGCCGACGATTGAAGATACGATTTCAATTTTGCGAGGAATTAAAGAAAAGTATGAATTACATCATGGAATTCGCATTACTGATAATGCATTAATTGCTGCTGCCAAATTATCAGCTCAGTATATCCCCCAACGGTTTCTTCCTGACAAAGCAATTGATCTGATTGATGAAGCAGCAGCAGCAATTAGAATCGAAACAGAAAGTATGCCAGCAGAACTTGACGAGCTAAAGCGACACATTATGCAGTTAGAAATAGAACTTGCAGCGCTGAGGCGCGAAAAAACAGAAATTGCCAAATCTCGTAAACAACAGCAGGAACAACAGCTTAAAAAATTAAAAGAACAAGCAGCCGTTATTGAAAGACGTTGGAGTGAGCAAAAAGATCTTATTCAGAAAATTCAACAGATCCGTGCAAAGATTGATGCCAACAGAATTGAGCTTGAAAAATCTGAACGCGATGTGGATCTGCAGAAAGCGGCTGAGATTAAATACGGCAAGATTCCGGAACTTGAGAAAAAATTACAAGAGCAGGATGCCCAATTGAAGAAAATCCCCGCAGAAGAACGGGTATTGCGGGAAGAAGTTGATGAAGATGATATTGCCCGCGTTGTCTCCCGCTGGACAGGCATTCCGGCAACACGCATTCTTTCCACCGAATCAGAGCGACTTCTCCACCTTGAAGATGAACTCAAGAATTATGTTGTTGGCCAAGATGAAGCAACGTCAGTTGTCTCCCGTGCAATCAGGCGTTCTCGATCAGGCTTAGGCGGCAAAGATAAACCAATCGGCTCATTCCTCTTTTTGGGACCAACAGGAGTTGGTAAGACAGAGACAGCAAAAGCTATTGCTCGAATTCTTTTTAGTGATGAGCATGCGATGACACGAATTGATATGAGTGAATATATGGAATCTCATGCGGTTGCACGGCTTATCGGCGCGCCTCCTGGCTATGTCGGTTATGATGAAGGCGGACAATTGACAGAAGCGGTTAAACGTCGCCCCTACTCTGTCATCCTTTTTGATGAAATTGAAAAAGCTCATCCACAGGTATTCAATGTATTTTTGCAAATTCTTGATGACGGACGACTTACTGATAGTAAAGGTGTGACAGTGGATTTCAGAAATACCATTATTATCATGACAAGTAATTTGGCAGGCGAAGCGATCCGTGATGCAAAAGACAAAAAGACTGCAGAAAAAAAAGCATGGGAAGTACTTCATGCACATTTCAAACCGGAATTTCTCAACAGACTTGACTCAGTAGTTATTTATAATACCCTCTCCCCTAAAGATCTTCTCAAAATTGCCGAACAGCAATTGGAACTGGTTAAGGATAGGATGGCTGAGAATGGTATCTCCTTAAAGATTACAGACGATCTGAGCATGTATTTTGCCGAAGTTGGTTATGATCCAATTTTTGGTGCAAGACCTCTGAGACGGGCTATTGAGGAGAAATTAGTTGATGAGATAGCAATGCGGATTATTGAAGGAACAGTAAAACCTGGAGAAACTATCGAGCCGAAGGTTAAGGATGGGAAGATAGTATAATATCTTACGGTGTAAATGCTGGTCTTATCTGTTATAATCCACCACTATGACTGAAGCACTTAAAGAAAGACCGACAAGGGCAGCATCGTTACGATTGCTTCTTGTAGACAATTCGTCAATGGGTAATCCGCAGAGGGAATCTAACTCTGTAATTCTTGATGGTCGTCATGAATACCCTTTGAGAGAAAGGCACGATGTAAGTTTTTCGCCAATGTTTGATCCTGAAGGTATGTCAGTTAATAGTGCAGAAACTGTAAGATGCGAAATACGAGATATAAGGGGAAGAATTCTGCTTCTCCAGAAAGGTGCTAGGTCAAAGAATTCTGGCATGTTTGAATTTCCAGGTGGGAAAATCGATAAAATAAGAGGCAGTAGTTCAACTTTAGAAGAGCAACGGGAATCAGTTATTAGAGAAGTTCTAGAAGAGACAGAAATTGATATTAGTAATGTGCCAGTAAATAAAGCAGGAAGTTCTAGGTACGCTTTTGAGGTTGGAGGAGTTTTCTATGAAAGAGATGTTCATTATTTTCAAGCACAATTATCAGAAGGAGGTTATTCAATTAAGGTCAATCAAACGATGACTGCTGGAGGTGGATCTGAAGATAAACATGCTAGTTTTCATTGGGTAACAGCGGAAGAGTTCAGAGAATTGCAACGAGACGGTAAAATTGCCGCAAATAGTATCGCTTCCATTCATTGATGAAGGTGGATTATAAATTGAGAAATTTCGTATATTCAACGTAGTCCTGCTTTGCAAAATGTTTTGGTAAATCTCCTGTTTTTATATATCCTAATCTTTCATAAAATTTCCTGACGTCCCAATCTTTACCTGCTTCAAGAAAAATTTTATGAACCTGTTCTTTTTGCGCCACTACTTCAGCTTGTTGCATAAGGTTTGTTCCGATATCCTGTTTTTGGTGAGCATAGTCGACAACAAGATCTGCAATATGCATAACTCCGGCTTCAATAGTGAGTTCAAGTAAACCAACGAGTTTTTCTTTTTCATATGCTTGGATAACTTTAGTTTGTTTTTTCCAATCAGTTTTTCTTCCATAACGATGCATGTCTGCAATTTCCCATATATCATCACTAAATGAATTTAGTCTAGGGGTTAGTTTGTTAGTTATTTTAATTGTTGTCATTAGATTAATTTTAGAATTTTATAACGTATTAAATCAAAATTTTTATATAAAAAATCTACCATAAAAAATTTATGTTTTAGCAGAAGTTCATGGAAAATTTTATCGCCCTCGTATAAGTTTGTTTCCTGAATTTTATCAATATCTACCCATTCAAAAGTTCCTTCGGGTCCTGCGACTGGTTCCCCGGTAAAATCTGAAGAAGTGAACAAAAACATTACGACGTCATATTCTCCTGTATTTTGCCCTCGAAAATAAAGAACTCCTCTCAGATCAACAGAATGAACTGTTATCCCTGATTCTTCTTTTACTTCTCGAATTGCTGCTTCCTCTATCCCCTCTCCTAGCTTCACATGTCCGCCGATTGAGAGGTACATTCCACGTTTGTGCATCTTATCATTTTTTTTGTCGCGGATAAGAAAAAGTATTTTATTATCCTTAATAAGATAAACACCAGTTGTTTGCTTTTTCACAATTGTATTGTATACCCAACTACTTGTGTTTTGGGAGGGCATGACTCTTGCTAAACTGATTTTGCAATAGAATATGATTATGATGATTGCAAAATACAGTAAGAAGAGTATATCATTTGCAGTAGATGGAAATTTGTAAAAACTGCGGACATAGACTGGAGAAACGAGAAACCAATCGAACTGCCCAGCAACTCAAAAAACCCTATTACTATTCGGCATATTATCTTTGTCCCAATTGTCATAAGCTTTACCATAGTGATGCGTTTAAAGTAATCAATGCACAGACGCCTCCTCTTCATTTCGGATCATTGAATATGGACAAAAGCGATTATGAAGCTCAGATTTGGACTGATGGTGCTTGTGTTAACAACGGTACCCCTCGCGCCAAAGCAGCATGGGCGTTTGTTGCTGGCGAAACCGGGCTTGCAGGATTGATTGAAGGGAAACAGACCAACAATGTTGCTGAAGGAACAGCGATTCTGAAGGCGCTTCAATGGGCTGCTGAAAAAAAATATAAAAAAATCTTACTGCATACAGATAGTCAGATATCGCTATTTAATCTGCAAAAGCCAGCAAGTAAAGTGAAGATGAATAGGGAAATTTTTGAAGAGATAGAGAAGGTTATTTCAGAGAACGGTTTGAATGTTTCGTATAAAAAAGTTTTGGGGCACTCAGGTGATCCAAATAATGAGCGTGCTGATGGATTGGCAAACAGTTTAGCATCGTCTTAAGCTTCTAGTCGCGGGTCCTGTCCCGAGCTTCTCCCTTCAGTGTTCGTTCTTGTGAAGCGATTATAGAGTTCTAATTTATGTTTGCTTCAACTAACCGCGCGCTGTAGGGAATCCTCCGCTCGTGCCACCCGCTTTAATTTTATGACTCATTTAGTATCTTCTTCGCTTCTTTTTTCATCGTTTCCTCTACTTCTCTTTGGTATTCCTGATAAAGAAACCAGAGACAGTAAATGCTGATAAAAAGAATTGTATATGAAAAAAGGAATATGAAGGTTGAGATGAGGTCTGCGGTAATGCCTTCCCCTGTTATGGTAAGTGAATAGAGAAAAAAGCAAAGAATGGCAAAAGGGAGTAAGAGAAGATAACCGTGTACCCAATCATTTTTACTATGATGACGATACCGTCTTGGGAGATGTTTGAAAAGATGAGAGAATTCCTTGGGCGTATAGAGAGAATAGATAACAAAGGCGACAAAAAATAGTAATCCAATTGCCGTATTGATAATCGCAATGAGAAATCCTTCAATAAAAAAACTCCACAAAAAAATAAAACTCATCAATAAGATTCCACTTCCGAGAATAATCGTTCGCATCTCTTTTTTTGCGAGAGTTCTCACTTTAGGAACAAAGGATTTATGAAGCCAAACTTGTGATTCTTTTTCTTCCTGCATATAGTGGATTGCACTTTTGAGATTTTCTTCGTTATCTTTTTGTATTTCTTTAGACAGATACCAACTTACAAGCAATAAAAGAATCAATATCGGAAGAATAAGAAAGAAAGATGGGTTGCTTTGCGCGATTAAAAATACAATAAGTGCAACGATAACAAATGCCAGTGCACCGAGGCGTTTGATATGGATTTCCATAATTCTATCGTACCATACTTTTTTAAAAACCTCTTACCGAATTATGACTTGCAATTCGTGCTGGGAAACGGTATTATTTTTATGTGAAATCGTTTGGTTCTCTTTTATCAAAATTTCTTCCAACAAAAACAGCATATGCACATTGTGATCTCCCTTGCGGTGTGTATGATCCTGCACAAGCGCGAATTGAGGCAGAGAGTGTCATGCAAATTATGGAGAAGTATAAGGATCTTCATGAAGAAGAGCAGAAATGGCGGGCCGTTTTTATCAAAGAGCAACGCGCTGAGTTGGTGAAACATCATTTGTGGGTTCTATGGACAGATTATTTCAAACCTGAGCATCTTGAGAAATTTCCCAACCTTCATGATCTCTTTTGGAAAGCAACTAAGCAAGCAGGGCAGACAAAAAAAACAGTAGATCCTGCAGAAGGACAAAAACTTTTGGACATGATTGATGAAATAGCTGAGATATTTAAGAAAACAAAAGCCGCAAAGTAATGCTCCGTAAGTTTTTCTTTCGCTTATCCCCTATCGATAAATACAAAATTTCCGGCAGCAGTATGTTACCGACATTAAAAACAGGTGATATGGTGCTAGTAAATAAAGTCGCTTATTGGTTCTCCTCCCCAAAAAAAAATGATATTGTCGCAGTTCGTGATCCAAGAGATGGGAAGACGTTAATTAAACGCATTATAAAGATCGAAGAAAATAGCTATTTTGTCCAAGGGGACAATAAAAACTCAAGCACTGATAGTCGAGTTTTTGGTATGATAAAGAAGACTGATATTATTGGGAACGTTGTTATTTTATAAATATCTCAAAATTTTTTAATTTTTATGTTTGAGATAACTTATTATGATTATTTTGATTTTCTGTTTGCTTGTTATCATCATTCTTTTGTTCCTTTTATCTATGCTTTGGCCTCCGGATAGTCCATGGTCGCCATGGTGGCGGACGAATTCTCATATCGCACGGACTGAATGCAAACTCGCAAAGGTGAAGAAAAATGATGTGATTTATGATTTGGGATGTGGTGATGGAACAGCACTTATTATTGCCGCAAAAGAATTTGGTGCAACAGCTGTTGGGATTGAAATTGATCCTTTCCGTGTTTGGATCGCTAAATTGAAAGCGAGATTTGCTGGTGTTTCAGATAAGGTAGAAATACGAAGAGATAGTTTTTGGGATCAGGATATTTCGGATGCAACAGTTGTCTTTCTGTATCTTATTCCCAAAACATTGATCAAACTTCGTCCAAAATTCCTTAAAGAACTTAAGCCAGGAACGCGTGTTGTCACATTTGTCTATCGCATAGATTTGCCTATTATTGCGAAGGATGAGAAAGCAGAATTATATGTTTACGAGATACCGAAGAAGAAATTGCATTAAAGAATTTATTTCTTCATTCTCAGATACAGCCAGCGGAGTTTATCAGTGACTTTATATGCTTGATATATGATAGGATTGATAACTAAGTCATAGCTCCCAATGAATTCTACGTGTTCTGGTCCAAATTTTCTTTTAAAATCATGAAAGCCAAACCATGGATCTTTCGTATCTGGATTTTCTTCCATTGCTCCCCACATGTCAAATTTTTTAAGGCCTAATTTCTTACCAAAGAGAATCCCTTCCCACATTGCAAGATTGGAATGCATGACGTTGCGATGTTCATTGCTTGAAGCGCCGTAGGGATAATAGAGTGTATCGTGAAAAACAAAGAAAAGAAGGGTTGTAAGAATTTTTCCGTCGTATTCTGCGGTAAAAAGGTGAGAGGTGAGTTGGTTTGTGTCTGTATCATGAGAGAAAGTTTGCCATTGGAGCTCATGATAGTGTTTGGTATGCGCATAAAATTTTTGTCGTTTGGTTGTCTCTTCGGTAAGCTTCCAATATTCTTCAAATGCCTTTTGAGAGATGTCTTCTTTTACCAGTACGTTATGCCGTTTTGCAACTTTAATGTTATATCTTGCCTTCGGATGCATAGCTGCAAGTAATTCATCTTCGGATTTTGTTATATTCAGGACAAAAGTATATTTTGTGAATAATGGGTGAGCAGCTTTTTTTAGTTTGTAGTTTGTAGTCAGTAAATGAGAGCTTTTTTCAGATTTTATTACATTTGGTTCTAGCTGTATAAAAATACAGTTTTCTTGTTTGCCGATTTGTTTTAGTTCGTCAAGAAGTTTTTGTGTTGGCATATCCCCTTTTGGTAGATAGCCGATGGTAAAGTGTGTTTTTGGTATTTTGTGGATTGTTAATTGAAATCCTGATTTGATTTTGTCTCCATCAAAAAAGCCTCGACGAATAACTTTTATTCCTTCTTTCTCACGGAATTGTCCCCATTCATAACTTTGCAGAGGGTGAGTAACAACCGTATTATAAGAAGCGTTATTCTTAGATGTAATTATTTGAATATCCACTTCTTTATTTTATCAGATTACGCCTTCACTTTGTCCGAATTGATGTAATGCTTTTTCAACTTCAACAGGCGAAAGTTTGGCTATGTCAATTTCTTCAGCCTTGGCAACAAGTGCGCCCTTGAGAATGTTTTTTGCTTTAACTGCATCTTTACGTTTAAGATTGGGTATTTTGACAGTGACAGGGTTATTCATACCGGGACTTGCGGATTGGGGCATATATTTTAACGTGATAGTTCCAAGAAAAAGATATGTTTGTAGATTGACATCGGATAAATCTTTGAACGGAATGGTTGTAATATATTCTGTGGCGAATAATTGTTTTTTCGAGACACTTATTTTTGTGGTATCGATAATAAGAGTATCGGTGAAAATAGTAAAAGGAAAAACAGATTCTACGCGGAGAAGTTCAATATCTTGTCTTGCAACGATAGTCTCGAATCGCTGCCTATTTTCTTCTTGTTCTTTCGCAGTGGTTTTTATCGCTTCTTCTTTCCCTGCCTGTTGTATGGCAGTTTTTGATTTTTTTGAAGATATTTTTTCCCTTTTCTCCTTGAGCGCATCCTTACGACCTTCTTGATAGGCAGTTTTTAGAATTTCACGATATTCCTCGCGCGATAATGTCATCGTGTCTTCGCGGTTCGTTTTATTTTGAAATACAACAGCGCTTTTTAACATGCTAATTATTATGACAGTATCAGGCAAGAATGATGAGATAGATGAGTAAGAGATTGATAAGAAAAACTGGTATAATTTGAAAATGAAGTTTTCAGTTAAAGAGCGTGCGATTATCTCACTTTGTATTGTTGCGTTTAGTTATTCACTTCTTAATGTTTCAATTCGTTTATTGAATTCAGGATTCGGTCCTTTTTCTCAAGTTTATTTGCGAATCTGTTTGGGTCTTATTTTAACCATAATACTTTTTTTCAGAGAAATTAGTTTATCAAAGATAAAAAAGATTTCTTCAAAGGATTGGTTTATTCTTTTTTTGATGGGAACGATTGGATATGGTGTTGCCGTCGATTTTGCTACACTTGGAGTACTTCATACAAATTTACTCAATGTCGCAGTTATCGGATCGACAACGCCTTTTTTTATTTTTCTTTTCAGTGTGATATTTTTACAAAAAAGTTTTAGTAAATCTCTTTTATTTTTTTTGCTGCTGTCATTTTATGGTATTTGTGTTTTAGCTACAAATTCTCTACTGCCGGTTTTGAATCATTTTGCAAGCGGTGATTTTTATATACTTCTTTTTGCGATGGGGATTGGAGTTTATATCTTAGGAAGAAAATTTCTTTCGTCACATCTGAATAATTCAGAAATTGCAGTAATCGTTATGTTCTTCGCGTTTATAAGTTCTCTAATTATAGCAATTGGTAAAGGTGAAGCTTTACACCTGGCGGGTTTTGAGAATCCTACTGCACTACTTGGTTTATTTTTAGGAGGAACATTAAATCTTGTTGCGACCAAACTAGAAAATTTTGGTTTCCATAATCTTAGTGCTGTTACGGGTTCGCAAATAATGCTTTTGGAAAACATTTTTTCTCCACTTCTTGGATTTATTTTGTATAGCGAAACTATCTCATTAGTAGAATTTGTTGGAGCAGTAGTTGTTCTTACTGGAGTATGGTTTTATATTAAGCATGAACGGGGTTAAAAATATCTGTTATCCTCAGAAATTCTTTGTATGATCACATGCTCTGGTAGTTCTGTTATGAATCGTGAAACAATGTTGTTGGTTCGCTGTCCAAAAAAGAGCCGGCGTTTGGCATAGGTAAGAAAAAGTTTTTCTTTTGCACGTGTCATCCCAACATACGCCAATCGTCGTTCTTCTTCGAGCTCTCCTCTATCCATAAGCGATCGGGAATGCGGAAAGAGGCCTTCTTCCATACCGATGATAAAAACAATAGGGAATTCGAGTCCTTTTGCTGCATGAAGTGTCATTAGCGTTATGGCATTTTTCTTTTCTCCATCGGTCTGTTTGTCCGAATGGTATTCTTGCTCAACCAACGCAACATTTTCCAAAAAATCCGTCAGGTCAGGAAATGCAATTGCAACAGAGCGCAACTCCTTAATATTCTCAAGCCGTGCACGATCTTCTTCAATTTTTTCGTCATATAGATCAAGATAGTTTGTTGCTTTGATAACGCCGTCGAGCATGTCTATGGTTTTTGTCGGAATACTCAGAGTATCAGATATATCAGATTCTCCATTGTTCTGAGTATTCTGAGGTTTCTGAATTGTTTCTTGATATCCTAAGAATTTTTGCAATCTTCCCTTTCCAATTTTTTCTATTCTTTTGTGGGATATTGTATCTTTTGGATTATTGAGGACGCGGAGATAGGCAAGTATATCTTTGATTTCTTTGCGTTCATAAAATCGCGTTCCGCCAATAAGAAGATACGGTAGGCCATGATGCAAGAGTGCTTCTTCAATGACACGAGACTGTGCGTTTGTACGATATAAAACAGCGACTTGATTTAATCGTTTAAATCCCAAATTAGCAACGGTTCTGATAATAAAATCAGCTTCATCTTGCTCATTTTGCGCTTCATATAATTCGATTTCTTCACCATCAGGATTTTCGGTCCAGAGTTTGAGAACAGGATGACTGGTGTTTTTTGAGATTACTGTTGACGCTCCATCAAGAATCTTTTGTGTTGAGCGGTAATTTTGAGAGAGAGAAAACGTTTTCGTTCCCGGAAAATCGTCTTTGAAGCGGCTTAGATTGCGGTAATCGGCTCCACGCCAACTATAAATGCTTTGGGAAAAATCACCGACGACGCAAATGTTATTCCATTTTGCTGCTAACAGTTTAGTCAATACATATTGTGCTCTGTTGGTATCTTGATATTCATCTATCAAGATATATTGGAAATTATTCTGATAGCGCTTAAGAATGCTTTCATTTTCTCTAAAGAGCTTAATCGTATGCAAAATCAAATCATCAAAATCGAGCGCATCGTTTTCTTTGAGGATTTTTTGGTATTCGGGATAGATTTTGGCAACAGTATCCTGAAAATAGCCTCGTGCGAAATTGCCGTATTCAGATGCTGTGATGATTTCATTTTTCGCTTGAGAAATTGTTGCATGAACTGAATGTGGCTTAAAATCTCGTGTTGATATGTCTAGCCGTCTCATAGCCTCTTTTACCGCATCCAATTGATCTTGAGAGTCATAAATGACAAAACTGTGAGAAAATCCCAGATGATGACTTTCTCTCCTCAGTATCTTTGCGCACATGGCGTGAAATGTGGCAATCCACGGAAGCGGTTGATCGGGAAGAAAATTCCTCATCCGTTCTTTCATTTCTGCGGCCGCTTTGTTGGTGAATGTAATCATGAGAATTGATTCCGGGGTAATTTTTTTTTCAAGCATCAAGTACATTACTTTGTGTGTGAGTACTCGAGTTTTCCCTGATCCGGCACCAGCAAGAATTATCATTGGCCCATTAGTTTCGATAACTGCTTTTTTTTGTTCGTTGTTTAGATCCTTGAGTAAGTCATCTTTCATAGAGTATAATAATTTAGAGTAGGAGCATTATTGATTGTAGCATATGAAGAAACTTTTCATCGTTGGGAATTGGAAATCAAATAAGACAGTAACTGAAGCGCTCGTTTGGCTTGAAAAGTTCAAGTCTCTTAATCCATCATATACTTCAGAAGAAAAAGAAGTTATTATTTGTCCCCCATTTACTCTTCTTTCTGATATGAAGAAATATATTGAGGGAAATATGTTGCCCCTTAAATTAGGTGTTCAAAATATCTCACCATTTGCAGAAGGTGCTTATACAGGTGAAGTTTCTGCTCGGGAGGCGAAGGATTTTGTAACTCATGCACTCGTCGGACATTCTGAAAGAAGAAAATACTTTAATGAAACTGACAAGGATGTTCTTGCAAAAATAAAACTTCTTTTAGAAAATAATATCACGCCAGTGTTGTGTATCAGTGATATTAAACAACTTGAATATTATTTGAAAGAAGATGATGTCCTGATTAACAATGCTGAAAAGATTATTTTTGTATACGAGCCTCCAAGTGCCATTAGCGGAGGTGGGGCGTTTCATGCAGCTGATACCAACGATATCGATACAAATTCAGCCGAGATAGAAAAAATGATAGATAAAGCAGTAATTATGCTTTATGGTGGTAGTGTTAACCCCGACAATGCTGCAGAAATTTTTAGTTTAGAACATATTCATGGTGGGTTGCCTGGTCAAGCGAGCTTAGACGCAGAAAAATTGTTGCAAATTATTATGAGTTACAATGGATAATGTATATAGAACGCGAAGGCCGAGGCCTGTCCGCAAACGAGTATTTTTTGCACTTTTGGTCGCATGCATCCTTATCGTTGGAGTTCTTATTTCTCAAAGCGGAGGAATAATTTCCTCATTGGGAAATAGTCTTTTTAAAAGTCATCAACAAGAAAAACCAATTAACATTCTTCTTCTTGGTGTTGGTGGGGGAACGCATGATGGTCCTGATTTGACAGATACCATCATTTTTATGCATATTGATCCGGTTTTAAAAAAAGTCACGCTAGTCTCCCTCCCGCGCGATTTATGGATTCCTGATATGAATGCAAAAGTTAACGCTACGTATACTGTTGCATCAGAAAAAAGTCCAGGTAGCGGATTAGCAACGACCGAATCTGAAATAGGCAAGATTCTCGGACAGCATATTAATTATGGCATAAAGCTTGATTTTAGCGGCTTTGTCAAAGCCGTGAATATCTTAGGTGGTTTGGATATTACTGTTGATAGAACGTTTGATGATTATCAATATCCGATTGATGGGAGTGAAGACGCAACATGTGGCATGTCTCCAGCTGCTGTTGCCAGTGCTTCAGCTGCAGTTGCCAACGGTACGGCACAAGAACAGGATCTTTTCCCTTGTAGATTTAAGCATATTCATTTTAATAAAGGTGCACAGCATATGGATGGAGAAACAGCCCTTGAATATGTTCGTTCACGTCATGCTGTAGGTCCGGAAGGCTCAGACTTTGCACGATCAAAAAGACAGGAAAAAGTTATCAGCGCTTTCCGAGCGAAGCTCTTTTCAGCAGGAACACTCCTCAATCCAGTGAAAATAACAGGACTTATCAATACGCTCCAAGGAAGTATAGAAACTGATATCAATCAAAGCAAATACGGATATTTTATTGGGTTGGCGCAAGAGATGAAAGGCGCGAAGATAGCAAGTACTGTTCTCGATGATGGTGATGTTACCACAGGCAGATACGGACTTCTTACCAATCCGCCGATCAGTGCCGACACTGATTACCAATGGGTTTTGACGCCACGTGTCGGGGAGACAGATTATTCCGAAATTCAAGAATACGTTGCCTGTGAGATAAAAGGTGAGAATTGTACTGTTGGTGAATACGGCATTATAACGCCAACTCCAAAGCCGACAGCAACGGAGAAACAATAGCGTTACGTGTTGAGTTTATAAATTCTCGTATTCCCATGTTGGAAAACAACGTGACCGAGTTGATAGAATTTTTGTTCATCTATACTTGGATATTTTTGTCGTTCAAGCGTTCCGACATAGACATACTGCACGTGATATTCGTTAAGTAATTGTTTGGCCGTTTGGAGGCTGGTTGTATCATACATCGTTTGTACATCTGTGATTCTTGGTGCTGGAATGCTGTATGATCCCCGCCAAAGCCATTCATGCACTGTCCAGCCAAGAACAGTAGGAAGACCTGTATTTGCGGAGATTCTGGCATAATCTGTATATGAATCTCCTTGAGCTTCAAGAATAACCGGTTGCCCTTTGATGTTTTGATTTATCCAGTTAATAGCTACGTAATCATCAGGATAGAGCGTTTTAAGGTACGTTATGCCATCCAGCCCAACATAGTTTTTAAAATTATTGTAGTATGAAGGGACTGCAAGGTATGGATAAATCATAACAATACCTACAAGTACAGCTGATGCCGTAAAAAAACAAAAAAGAGGTATTCGTTGTTTCGTTCGTAAATAAGGAAGAAGTGTTCCCATCCTGACAATAATATAGCCGCTAGACATTGCGAGCATAATAAAGGCTTGGAAGACGAGTTTGAACATTGTATTAGCACGGAAATACGTCGTATAAATATCTTTGAGATAGAAAAATTCAGGGATGATGATAAGAAAGGTTGAAAGAATAATCATCAGCATGACAAATACATCAGTTACCGTATGTCTTTTGGAGCGGAGTATAAAAATACAAAAAACAATAACAAAAAAATAGAAAAATCCGTAAAGTGTCAAAAGTTGCCACCAATACGAATGCTGGCAATACCCTTGTTCAAAAAGAAACGGTCCAATCTTACCTATTTTTATAAGAAATTCAGGAGCGCAGTTAACACCAATTCCATGATCATAAGCAGAGGTGTTAAAGAAAAGATTGTATGGAGTTGCAAATAGAAGCATTCCGGCTGTTATAACAAGTAAGGAAAGCGCCAAATCACGGGCCCATTCGACATGCCATCTTTTTATCCTAGGACTAGAGTTCTGTTGCTTGTTTTTTGTAATAACCAACGGTGCTTCTTCTTTATCTTTATCAAGTTTTTTATACCTCGAAAGCTGTCTTCCATGAAGATACAGAAGCGTCAATGCGGTAAGAAGCCAATAAATCGCGCCATCCCAGGCATTGGTCATATACATAGCAGCAAGAAAGAGGCTGATAAAAATTAAGTGAATGGGTTTTACAAGAAATGTTTTTCCGGTAATTGGTTTTGCCTCTTTTTCTTGATCTGTATAGATAAGAAGTAGCGAAAAAAGAAAAGCGATTGTTAGAAGAACGAACGGAATATCGAGCACATGACCGTGTAAGTCTGCAACAGTCCAAGAATAGATCGGGAATTCATGAATTGTGTGATAGATGAAACGCGTAGCGTTGGGATACCAGTAGCTATTGGGAAAAGTAAGTGGCTTGAATGGTAATTGCCACATGGGTACAGGGTTATCGGTATTATATGGTGCAAAGAATGCATAGAGGACATGAAGATTACCGCCGAGGGTAACAAGGCAAGCTGTAAGAATTCCTGAAAGGATAAGTTTTATTATTGCAACTTTTTCATTTTTGACCAGATTAAAATATAAATTTGAACCGATTGATAATGTCAGGGTAAAACAAGTTGCGACAATTGTTGAGAGCATGAGGTTAAAGGTAATATACGAAGGTAGTCCTGAAAGCTTAGTAAGCATGGCGGTCACCAAGTGTCCGAAATAGTAATAGTTGATTGAATATGGTGTAAACCACATATCTTTTGGTGGGAAATATGTTGTGCGAAGTAAAGAATTAACAAAGCCAAAGTCCATAAATTTTTCAAGTCCGTGGATGTCAGGTGAAAAGGAATGAATATAAGCCCAAATAAAGAGCACGCCAAGAAAGACTAATTCTTCAATCGCAAAAGTGAGCCATTTTTGTTTGAAGAGGTGCCATAGCTTCCATTTCGGACGATAGGAAAAAAATGACACAAGAGTTACAATAAGCGCAATTATGACAATTGTTGGGACGGTAAATGGCGAGACATGCATTATCCCTGCGACAAAGACGACATACGCGACAATAAGCGCTCCGAGAATTTTTGAGAAGGGATAGCCGTTATCAAAAAATAATGGAAAAAGCCTGAATGTCACAGGCGTCAGAGCAACACCTAAAAGAAAAATTACCAGCCACCACTGTAGAACTGCTTGAATGTCAGATGGATTCATAGTTTTTTAAATTATCATTGCCCATTTTATCATTTGTCATTATTACTTATTTTTTGCTTAATTATTAAACAGAAAATATTTATTTCAAGATTTCTTCCAAATTTTTAATTGCTTTGATATTATCCGTGATTGCTTTTCCTTTCGCATTTTGATCATACCAGAAAAATTTTGTTTTGGGGTTATCTTTCGCGACGTATCGAACAAGCGAAAGGTCATCATCAACAAAAATATCTAATTTGAGTTTTTTTAGGGTTTCATTTTTAAATTCATGCGGTTGCTTGTTGTCATAATTGAAATAGAGCTCATCAAAAATTTCATCTAACTTATATCTTTTGACAAGCTGGGTTGTTTGAGGTTTCAAAAAATTGAACCTACTTGAAATAAGATACAGTTGATGCTTATGTCCTTTTGATAATTCTTTCAAGAATGCTAGATTATCTTTCATGGGTTGACGAAGAATCGGAATATGAATTGCCTTACGGAATAATTGTTCAGGGTGGGATGGAATACGATAGAGTAAAATGCCATTATCGCGCTGTTTGTAAAACTTATTGATTACAGCATTAGGAATCAACGGCGGTGTATTAATAAAAACTTTATCAAGATCAAATCCGATTTTCATAGTGTTGAGAATGATTTTTTTGTGCTACTAGAAATACTAGTATACAAGAGAGCCAAAAAATACTCCAGAGGGTTAACATGCTTGAATGGATTTGTGAAAGTTTTCCTTCTCCTGCTAGACGAAAAATAAAAAGTGGTGTTGGAAGGCTATTCATCGCACAAAGAAACAGTGACTTTTTTGTAATAGGGAGGATATTAAAAAGTATTCCCAAACACAGCATTCCAGCGATTATAGAATAATGATAATTATACGAAAGACCATAGAATACTAATTCATAGCTTATCCAGAGAAAGATAATCGTAAATAGAGGTAGTTTTTTTCGTATAGTGAGTACTAAAAGTGTCACAGCAATAATCAATCGTATGAAAAGTAATATTTTCCAACTTCCGGGGAAAATGCGTGTCAGTGTAAATATATTATATGATGGATTAGGAATTTGCATAGCATGTAATAAATTGTGTAAAAAATAACTTCCGATTGGTGTTAGAAGAAACGGCAAAGAGACAAAAAAATACAGTCCAACTCCCCATACTGCGATTCTATATTTCCGATAAATAAGAAGTGGGATAAACCATAAGAGTCCAATCGGTTTTACTAACAGTCCTAGAAAATAAAAGATGATTGATTTTTTCGTATTGGGCGCTTTGAGAAGATAATAGAGGAATAATATCGTACAGAGATTAAAGAGAAAATGGTATTGATTTTTTGAAAGTTCATAATAAGTATAAGCATTGAGAAGAAAAAATGATAAGGCGAGTTTGCGGTAAGGATGATGAGGAAATTTTTTCCAAAAGAAAACCACCAGAAATAGCGTTGCCAAAAAATGGATAATTCCCCAAACCTCATATGCAGTCCATGGATGAAGAAGTTGAAGTGGATAACCGATCAATAGTGTAAACAGTGGGTTATAAACATTGCTATTAACACCACAGCAGGAGATATACGGTACAACTCCGTAAGGAAGTGATCCTGTCAGACTGCCATTATGAAGAAAAGCGTAAACGCCATTTGGAATTTGGAAAAAATCCTGTCCGGGAGCTGTTGTTTCTAAAAAGAATCCCACCCATTCGTGGACAAAAACAGCGTAGTAAAAGGAAAGGCACACAATGATACTGAAAAGAAACAAAAGTGTCTGCGCATGTTTTCTCATGAATTTATCATAAAAAGTATATAATAAATGGTGTCTTTATGAAACTATTGATAAGCCTTTCATACTACTCACCCTATGTTAGCGGAGTAACACTGTATGCAAAAATTCTTGCGGAGGCTTTTGCAAAAGAAAACACGCAAGTTACGATTTTGACGTCTCGGCATGATAATAATTTGCCGCTTGAAGAAAAGAAAAATGATGTGCATATTGTTCGTGTCCCCGTTGAATTGAAAATCAGCAAAGGACCAATTATGTTTGGTCTTTTCAAAAAAAGTGTGCCATTGATAAGAGATACTGATGTCTTGAATTGTCATTTGCCCCAATTTGAAAGCGCACTCCTTGTGCTAGTGGCAAAATGTTTCGGGAAAAAAGTGATCGTTACCTATCATACAGATCTTGCTGATGAGAAGCAGGTTTTTAAACGATTAATAAAACAGGTTCTTACCCTATCTCAAATGATAACTTGTTCATTGGCAGATGCTATTGTTGTTCAGACAAAAGATAATGCAGATCATTCAACATTTCTTTCTCACTTCCGGCAGAAGTTGATTTTTATTTATCCCCCAGTTCCTACTCCTGTTCATGTCACAGAATCAATAAAAATGCAAATGGATAAGCGAATGGGGTCTGCCGATTTTTTTCGTATTGGTTTCTTGGGGCGGATAGCGCAGGAAAAGGGACTTGAACATCTTTTTGAAGCATTGCCTCTTGTGGAAAAACAGACAGGGAAAAAGTGTCATCTGATGATTGCAGGGCCAAAGGAAACAATTGGTGAACAGGTATATAACGAAAAAATCATTGCCCTTGCGCGGAATGAAAAGGATTCTATTGTTTTTTTGGGATTATTAACGGAAGAGGAAAAAAGTGCGTTTTATTCTTCACTTGACGTTTTTGTTTTGCCAAGCATCAATAATACAGAAGCTTTTGGTATGGTGCAGGTAGAGGCAATGTATAGTGGAACTCCTGTCGTCGCGACGGATTTACCGGGTGTCCGAGTCCCAATTCAAGAAACCGGAATGGGTGAGATTGTTGAACCAAAGGACACTAAAGCACTTGCTGAAGCAATATGTGCTGTTTTACAAAATAAAAAAAAGTATGTAAAGACATCATCTGTAATTCAAGAAAATTTTTCAACAGAGAAAGTTTTTAAAGCATATGAAAAATTATTCATTATATAGTTTTCATTCTAAATAACTATTTTATCTCTGTCACCCTCGCAACTTGGAAAGAATTTTTTTGCAGAATATATGATGTTGTCGTTTTATTGCATGTTGCCATCGTTGCTGTATCTGTTGTGTCCGTAGGATTAGTGATAACAATTGTTTTATTATTCAAAAGAAGGCAGAGTTGATTTTTCGGCGTAAACGGCTGAATAAAGGTAATATGATGCTGTTTATTTACTTCATCAATAATTGCCTGCTGTTCCGGCTGTCCCCATTCTCCCCAACCAGAGCCGATAACAATACTGTGTATTTGAGAAGGATATGCATTGATAGTTTGTGTGATGATTCTATCAAATGGCGTATTATGGTCTGGAAGGAAATAGGGATAAATAATGAAATATTTATAAATATTTGCAGCAGCAATGACAAGTAAAAGATACATAATACAAATGAAATAGAGCACCTTTACAACTTGTTTATCTTTTATTGTTCGATTTATGACAAATCGCCATGTTGCACTTAGCCCGTAAGCCGTTGTCATATAAACAAAAGGAATAACTCCGATCATCCGTCCGATGTTGGGTTGTGCTTGAGGATTATGAATATCAAGAAGGGATGGAATTTGGATAAAAAGAAAAGGCAAAAGAATAAATTCTATATACTTCATTTGTTTCTCTTTTATTGATTTATAAAATAAAAGAAGGAATCCGATAAAAAAGAATATCGCTGATGCGGTGTCAAGATGTGGCGAGTTAGGAACATTGATACGAAATCCTTCATCGCCTCTTGTGATAAATGAGAAGAAATTTGCTGATACATTGCTTGAAAGGTTTTCTGCAATTTGTGAGAAAGTATAATGATCCGTTGTTGCAAGTTTTTCTCCGAAATACGATTGATTGGTAAAAAACCCCACATTTCCATATACAAAACTAATCACCAAGGGAATGGTGAAGACAACTCCGATAAGAAGGATTTTCCAGCGTTTCCAAAATATCAGTGGCATTGCCCAAAAGCTTGCTTGTGTATACATTCCTAGTCCCAGAGATATGCCGCTTAATGCAGTTTTTTTCTTTACGGCAAAAAGTAGAGTTATCGCGATAAAAAGTGGAACAAGCATTCTGGCATGCGGTTGTCTCGCAAAGGTGACGCTCCAAAATGAAACAGCACTCAAAAAACTTGCGATATAGGTAATTGCTTTTTTCTTAAAAATTTCATCAGTAAGATGATACATGACAAAAATAAAAAGGAGATAGACAAGAACAGAAGTGAATTTTAATGTGTAAAATGAAAGTCCCAAAAAACAGCTGACGAACACAACAAGATACGTATAAATTGGTCCGTCGCCGCCGTATTGATAATTAAAAAAAAGAAAACCGTGTCTGACATTTTGGGCAAGAGTGTAATGTGCAGTCGCATCTCCCCACATCTCAGCGGGTAAGTTATCAAGTTGGTACAATCCCAAAAATAGTCCGATACATAAAATCACCAGAAGTACCCAATGATGGGAAAATAGCGTTTTATACTTTTTCATCATTCGCGTTTGAAGATCATAACTACTGGATGATCGTAGACAGTGAATGCTTCTTCTGCACCTTCGTCATTGATAGTTAGTGGAATACCTAGGTATGAGAGTGATGGGAATGAAGTGAATTCTGCAATTTTTTTGTAATTTGTTTTTCCGGCGAAAAGATTTTGATAGAATTTTGTCATTAGCGGATAACGCTCAGGAACTGTCGGAATACTTCCCCAACCTCTGTTGGACGACAGAATATAATAATCGCCTTGATCAAGCATAGAATCCATTTTTTGCCATTTTTGTGGCGTATCAGGATCAAAGACAGGAAGTTCCAAAATTTTATATTCGTTTGTCGGCATGCCGGTAATGGGTAAAGGCAGAGCATCATCCCAACTCTCCGTGAGGATAACACTGTTTGGGGGAATATGCTCATAAATCCAATCTGAAGCGGTAACGCGGGAGATTGGTTTGGTATAAATCGAGAAGAAAAGAAGTGGCCAAATAATAACGATTAGTAAGAGTAACGTTTGTACGATTTTGTTTGTTGATTTAGCAAAATAGGTAAACCCAATGCCTGCTAAAAGTGCGAGAAACGGATAAATAATGAGAAAGTAGCGCATCGTTTGTACGGATTGCAGAGATTGATACAGAAAAAAGAGAAGAACCCACAGAAAAACAACGATAAGGTCTGTGTGTCGATTTTTTTTAACAAGATAATAAACACCCAGCGATATACAAATGGTATAGCCGATCCCGACTCCATAGAGAACAAGATTTTTCAATCCGAAAAGAATCGGCGTTTTATGAATCCATTGGACGCCTGGCGGGTACCATGCTTGCGGATTGCTTAGTGCTTGGAGTTGTTTTATGTTTGATAAGAAGAGTTTGCTTGGCTGCGGATCAAGAAGATTGCCGGTTTGGAAAAGATAGGGATCGGCAATTCTCCCCACAAGATATGTTGCCAGTCCGAAAATAACAAGGTCTCGAAGGATCAAAAGAATATCATGCTTTGCGATTTGATTTTTTTCACTGTAAGCAGTAATAAAAAAGTACAGAAGAAGTGGTGAGATAAAAATAGCTGATGCTTTTGATGCGATAGCCAGTCCGAAAAAAGATCCGCCGAGGATAATCCACAGAAGCTTTCTATTCAGTGAAAAACGGAGGCTCGTATAAAAAGAGATAAAAACAAATGAATTGAGAAACGTGTCAACAGCAAAGAAATGCGAGAGTTGGATCGGCAAAACGGCAACCGCATAGAAAAAGGCTGACCAATATTTTATGTGGCTATGCGTTTTATATCGTTTTTCAAAAACCTCGGCAGTTTTGAAAACAAAGATTACCATAAGAAGATCAACAAATCCGGAAAGAGCTCTTCCCAATAACGTAAAGCTTTCATAATTATCATTTCCTGTTGCAACTGCGACATATTTATCTAGAATGACAGGGAATGTCCCATATACGTAAAATGAATAGTTGAGATTAGCCGGATTCATTGAAGATACTTGGGGATTGAGATAGTCAATAAATGTAGGAGGTACTTTCATTGCCGTACCGACCATGGTGAGAAATCGTTCATCAGGATGGAGATGTTCGTTTTGATCCCAGTTAATATCGTAGAAACGAAGAAACGCGCCTATCAAGACAATCACGATGAGAATGAGTTTCTTTTTCATCCTTTTATTGTAACATGAGAAATTGTCAGTAACATTATTCTTTTACGTCGGCAATAACACGTACTGGCGAACCGTCAAGTGAAAGTTTGAGTGGGAAAGCATAAATAGTGAATTGTTTATTTTCCAGTAATGACAGATTTGTGAGATTTTCAAGAATAAGAATCTCATTCTGAAGAAAAATTTTGTGTACGCTAAATGTATCATGATCAATGTTGCCCATATCAACGCCGACAATTTTAACTTTTTTTTGGACAAGATAGTTAGCGAGTTCTTCTGGAAAAGCAGGATATTCTTGGAAATAATCTTTTTCCGTATATCTGTCACTCATGCCTGTATGAAATAGCACAATATCCCCTTCCTGAATGCGAATTGAGGTTATGGCTTGCATATCAAACCGTTTATTTTGGATTTTTATATACACTCCACGTCCAAGGAAGGTAACAAGTGGGATTTGGTCAAGGGTTTTTCCGTTCAGTATCATATGACTTGGGGCGTCAATATGGGTTCCTGCATGTGTGCCGATTGATAGATAGTGATCTTCAAAGCCGTCTTTTTGAAGTGTTCCTTTAGGCTCGATTTTTGTTGCCGGATCGCCTGGGTAAACAGGCATAAATTCACTGATAGGAATAGATAAATCAACTAGCGTCATAATTGTATTTTAGCAGTTATGTTATTTTTTTAAAGATAAACACTGTCGGTCGGTCAAAAACTGTCACAGTTTGTTCCCACCAATATGTCGGATCTCCTAAGTAAGTAATTTTGCAAAAAATATCACAAGGCGTTTCATAAATCTTTTTGAAGCCTAATGAACCATTGAGAAGTGATTTATAAAAGAAATAGCCTTTAGGAAAACGTGTTGGGTTTATTATGCGTGATTGTAGAATCCGCTGACTTGGAAGGACAATATATTGTGTAGTAGATAGATCCTGCTGGAGTTGCTTTTCTGTTGCATCCGGAGAGTTATTGTCCAGATCATAAAAGTTGAATGTGGTGAGATGTGGGAAAGCATCTTGAAAAGGAATTACGCCAAGATCCGATGGCTCTGAAAGAATATTTGCATCCACTGGAATTGCATGTTGTGCAAAAGTAACCGCATCAATGCGAGAGTCGGGGTTGATAAAAGCTGTCATAAAATAAGAAAAAGTAAAAATAATACAGATAACAATGATAGCATTCTGTGAAAGAGTTTTTATTGACTTCAGTTTATTCAATCGCTTTGTTATGCCATTGTTTTTTATTGCCAACGCGATGATTAGATACATAAATGGCAGAGTTGGCGTCATATAGCGTGTCCATTTCACAAAAAGAAAAACCTGAGAAAGAAAAAGTATTATGTAAAAAGTAACAAGTAGTAAATAAGGGGCATTTTTTGTTTTTATTATTTGCCAAAGCAGATAAATAAATGCCGGAATGAAAAGAATAATCAGTAAAGGATTGAGAAGAAATGGATAAATATTGAAGAATTGATATACGATAGGAAGGGTATTATCAAAATTTTGTGTATAAAAAACCGCTTCTGTTCCGATAGCGACACTGGATTCATAATTCATACTTGAGATGAAATCTTTTTGATCCAGGAGTGCATAAGGATTAGTTAGGCAGTAGATAAATAGACTAATTATTCCAAAGAGTAAAATCTCCTTGAAAAATTTTCTCCATGATTTATTAGCAAAATGTCTTGCAAGAATAACGGCAAGTGGTATCGGTACCAATACAAGCGATGTTACTTTGATAGATATAAGAATACTAACAATTAACGAAAGAAAAACAAGGGTTGAGGTGTTCGGTTTAGAAAAATATTTTAAACAGAGCAAAAAAAGCAGTATTCCGAAAAAAGTAAGCCACATCTCAAATGTCCCGAAATGGGAAAATTGTGTAAAACCGACACTGGCAGTTGCAAAAAACGCTGCCCAAAGACCTGTTTTTTCATCGTTGAGTTTTTTCCCGAGAATGAAGAGCAGTGGGATAAGAAAGGTTGCCAAAAGCGCGGAATAGATTCTCCCTACGATAATGGCTTGTCCGAATGTGATATTGAACAATTGTGACTGTGTGCTAATTTGCAAAAGCTGCATAAGATAATTCGCCCCAACGGCACCAAAATAAATTGCATAAATTGGTAAAGAACCATACGCAAAAAAATGAGGATTCATTTGATTGGGGAACGACAACTGCGTGACAGCGCTAGCGATATTTCGCTCATCGGGATGAAAATAAAATGGCGCACCCCAATCGAGATTATAGAAGTGTAATACGGTTCCGATAAGAGCAAGTACTATAATCAAAATATTTGGTTTTAAAAAAAAATTCTTCATAATGGGAAATTACTAACTTTTAATTGCTAATAGAAATCGCAATTTTTAAATAAAAAATGTTTATTGAATTTTTTATTAGGATTGAGATATTAGTCATTAGAAATTAATTGTGCTACTTTTTCGCCAAGTTCTACAGCATAATTTGTTCCGCGATCCCAGGGATAGACTTGTTGCATATTGGCAAGATAGACATTCTCCAACGGTGTTTCAAACGGTGGAACCATGTTTGAATAATTGACGGGAATAATGGGTTGAGCGAAAGGAACGGCAAATTTTTTCAGACCGATAACATGCTTTTTGTACTCCGGATTTATTTTTTTTAAGAATGGATCGAATGCTTTCATGAGTTCGTTTTCATTCATGCTAAAGTATGGATGGTCCTGCTGTAGATAATTTCCTAAGTAAACGAGATGTTCATTATTATAATGTTTTTTGTCCATAAAATTGGTATGTTCAACAACTGCAAGAAGCGGGGCATTGATATCACAAACACTAAGCCAATAGGTATCGTCTTTGAAAAAAGGCTTTTTCATTCGCATGACGACAACAACAGCTCCCAAACCGTTAAGCTTCATCAGTGTTTTTTTATAGCTATCAGGTAGTTGTGGAGCAAGTTTTAAAAATCCAAATGAAGGAATCGTCACAATAATTTTGTCAAAATTTTCTGTTTTCCATTGTTCACTCAGTATTCTTTTATAAGTAATTTGTGGTTTATTTTTTGCAGGTAGTTCCTTAATCTCTGTACTATAGTATATTTTCCCTCCTTTTTTCTCAATTGTTTGTGCAAGATATTGAGCAAATTTGAGAAATCCACCTTCTGGATAAGCAAGATTTGTTGTCCGTTTTGCGATACGTGCCCAAAACCATGCAAGTGAAATGGTATCTGCATATTTGCCGAATTTTCCGACAAGAAGTGGCTCCCAAAGGATATGATAGGCCTTCTCTCCGATTGTTTTAGATAGAAAAGATGTCGCTGTCATTTTTTCAAGAGGTTTCCAAAACGGATTAAATCTTAAAAAGGCAAGTGTAGTTGCCATTTGTAATCTTTCAAAGAATGATAATTTTTTAAATGAAAGAAGGGTGCCTGGCGAATCAAGTTGATAGATTGTTCCGTCTATCAAAGATGAGGTTTTTGGCCTTTTGATAAGAACAGGATACTCTAATTCTTTTGCCAAGTCTAAAATCGCCTTATCGTTGGTGAACCAATGATGATAAAATGCTTCAAGCGTCCAATCCCAGCCTTTTTCTTGATAGCCGATGGCCAGTCCTCCTGGTTGTGCATCTTTTTCAAAAATTACAACTTCATGACCTTTTTTGACTAATTGATATGCTGCGGAAAGTCCAGTAAATCCTGCACCGATAATTACAATTTTCATAAGCTGCAAAAGTATGCAAATTTTCTTTGTCCTTAGAGTTTAGTATTATAGAACAAAGAATAATAAAGCGCCAATACCGATTGCAGAAACTGCGGCTATTGCTCCTGTTATCGCGATCGAACTTCCTGTTTTTGGAATTGGTGGACGAGTAGGAGTTACTAGTGGTTTTTGTACGGAGGTTGGCATCGGCTGTATTGTCGGTGTTGGAGTAGGTTGTTGTGTAGGTGTAGGAGCAGTGGTCGGCGAAGGACGCATTGTTGGTATGGCAGAAGGTGATGCAATGGGTGAGACAGATGGTTCAATGAATTTGCTGCCGGATGCATATACGACGAAAGACCTGCTGATTGTCTGTAAAATACCCGATGCATCAAGAGATTTAATAGTGATTGTATGATTACCTGGAGCAAGCGTCACAGGTGGACGGAATTGCCAGGAACCATCGCTGCCGCTTTGGAGCTTGGCAGAAATTTCCTGCAGTGATTGAATAGTGATATCTACCTCGGTATTGGGAAGTGCCATTCCTTGAAACATTGGTTGTTGATCTTTAAATGCCTGCGATTCAGTTGGCGTTGTGATTTCAGGTGAGGATACTGGTGCAGGTGTCTCCATAACAGGAAAAGCAGCGGATCCTGACGCTGCTGCTTGTGTAGTTCCTAGTGTAAAGTCATAATTTTGAGAAAGGACAATTTTGGGAACTTGACTTGCTTGGCTCTCGAGCAGTTTTACGTTTGATTGTTGCGTATCAGTAACTGCCTGTAATTGAAGAACAGTATCAGGTGTCATTGATGCTGCAGTTGTTGCCGTTCCGTCACGCATTTGAGCAAGTGGTATGTGATAACTACCATCGGGATTGATAAGCGTAGCAAGTTGTTGTGAATTGTCCGTTGAGACATAGACAATCCCCTCATTTGGAATACTTCCATCGCTTTGAGAAACTGTCCCTGAAAGTGTTGTTTGATTATCAGGTGGATTCTGTAAAGGAGCATCAGTAGTTATTTCAAAAGGATTTCCGTTATTTTCAACTTTTTGACTGCCTGATTCAATGACATAATAATATTTTGTTGATGGGGTAAGATTTTTTACTGTGATGAAATGCACTTGATATTCTGAAGATCCGCTCGCCTGCTGATCCCTATCATCAAGTGCGATATTTGGAGTGGATGGGTCTGTTCCGTAAGTTATTGTTCCAACACTTTGCGTATCCGTCGTGTATGAAATAGTGAATGCTGTATCTGAAAGATTGCTTATTTGGATATTTTTTGGATCACTGCCGATTGTTGCTCGCGATATAATAGTGAATACATTTCCGCTAAGAAGTAGTGTTATGCCAAGCGCGGCAAGCAGAACAAAAAAACCCGTATATGACGGCAATTTTTTATTCAGCAGTCTGTTTTGTGCATAGCTCATTGTCCTTGTCTATCAATTGTTCCATTAGTTGTTGGTGCAGGTGATAAACTTGGCGTTGTTGATGGCGTTCCGCTTGGAGATGGAGAAGGAGATAGCGATTGCTGCCCAATTCCGGTTGGCGTAGGAGCTCCGATTGGGGGAAGAGTAATAATAGCAGCCGGTGGCGTTGGTACTGCCGATTGTGAGGAACTTGCTTGTTGTGCAAATAACGGATTGATATTTTCTCTGGTCTTGAGTTGCTGGATTGTTTTTTGATCAAATGTTCCTGAAATTGGCGTCAACTGAAGTTGGATATTCTCGTCTATTGTTGATGTTGCCATAATATGGAAAATATTGAATGCAATCCACGCAACAGTAACAATAAACGACGAAATCAGAATGAAAAGAATATCTTTTTGTTTATTTTTTTGTTTACGTTTCATATTATTCCTTAAAATATTGTCTACCTCGTAACGTTAATACTAAGTTTTCACTCTGCGGATCTCTTCCAATTTCCATCGATTCAACTGTGATAAGTCGATTCAATTTTGCAAGTTCTTCAGAAAAAGCCATCATGTCATTATAATTCCCTTCAGTTTCAATCGTAAAAACAAATGATTGGACTTTGGGATTAGATTGTTCAGAAGCTAGTGCAACTTCGGCAAGTCGGTAATCTGTGATAGTCAGGTTATGTTTTTGTGCAAGCGCGGCGAGCTCTGCGCTTAGAAGCGATGCTTCAGGGTTTTGCGGGATCGCGTTGTAAATGTTGGTGAGATTAGTTCCCAGTAGATTATATTGCTGTTCAAGCGTGCTGAGGTTATCTATTTTTGTTTGTAGTTGTTGGTTTACAAGAGTATCATCTGATAGCTGTTTTTGTAGGTCAAAAATCGTTGAAAGCGTGGGATTGATAGCAAACACGCCAAAAAACGAAAGTGCGCCAAAAGTAAGCGCTAATGTTACAAAGGATCGTGTCGTTTCTTGCTGCATATTTGGAAGAAGTTTGAGGTACTCGCGGTATTTTGTTGCGGATAAGTTATCAAAATAATTTTTTGGTAATTTCATATTATTGTGTATTAAGAACAGACTGATTCATTGGAGTTGCTGTTTGTGTTTCCCCCTGAGCAAAAGGTGCTGTCTTAAGCTCTGCTGTAATAATCACTGTTATCTCGGCACTTGTAGGATCACTTGCAACATTGTCAATAGAGACGGAAGTTATAAGAGGATATTTTTTAAGTTCATTAACAAATGATGCAAGAGGTGCCACTGTAGGAGATTCCACTTCAATTTTCGCATCTTGCGTATCAATAGTCAGATCTTTAAAAGTGATTTTTTGCTGCCCCATTTTTGTTATAGCGGCAAAAATCGTAGATGTTCTTGACCCAACAGTGCTGTATTGTTGTATGGCCGCGAGTCTTGCCTGTATATCAACAAAAGTATTCTCAGCGGTTTGAAAATTGTCCAAGATAAAACTCTCGCTTTTTATTTTGTCATGCAAATCAACGAGTTGACTATCAAGGCTGAAGCGGTAAACGAATGTTGCCAAAGCAACCATTTCCGTTAATATAATTAGAAGTCGTCCGATACTCAAAGCCCAATTAAAAAATTGTGTCATGAAATTTTCAGAATCATGAGGAAGGAGGTTAATTGTTTGCGTCTTTTCTGCCATAATGACATAGCCACATACAATGCGGCTTAATTCTAGTCTATGGCTTTTCCTAGGAAATGTCAAAGAAAATGTTTATGGAAAAGCAGTAGTAGATATGCTATACTCTTCTCAGTCCCCATTGCGGGATGATTTTTTAATTATGGCAGATACAGGTTCAAAATCACGACTTTATCCACTCGATCGCATCCGAAATATTGGTATTATCGCTCATATTGATGCGGGAAAAACGACAACAACAGAGCGTATTCTTTTTTATACAGGACGTACCTACAAAATTGGTGACATTGATGAAGGGAATACCCAAATGGACTGGATGGAACAAGAAAAAGAGCGAGGTATTACTATTGTGTCTGCTGCAACGACTGCTTTCTGGGTCCCAACCACAGGTTTGGAAGTCGGAAATGAACATCGATTTAACATCATTGATACTCCAGGACATGTTGATTTTACAGCAGAAGTTGAACGATCACTGCGTGTTCTTGATGGTGGAGTCACTGTTCTTGATGCTGAAGAAGGTGTGCAATCTCAATCCGAAACCGTCTGGCGACAAGCTGATAAATACAATGTTCCACGTATTTGTTTTGTGAACAAAATGGACAAATTGGGTGCTAATTTTCTTCAAACAGTTAAAAGCGTTGAAGATAGGCTCGGAGCGAATCCGGCGATTATGGTTCTTCCGATTGGTGCTGAAAATACCTATGTTGGAAATGTTGATTTGTTGACTCGTAAATCATTCATTTGGGGTTCGGATGAACTCGGTGCAAAATATGACGTTAAAGATGAAGTCCCTGAAGACATGAAGGATCAAGTCGAAGAGTACCGCAGTAAATTAATTGAGAAGATTGCTGAGACCGATGATGGGATGCTTGAGAAGTATTTGAATGGCGAAGAGCCAACTGTTGAGGAGCTTCGAAAAGCACTTCGTGCAGCAGTTATCGCGTATAAATTGGTTCCTATGTATGCCGGAACATCACTTCGCAACAAAGGTGTCCAACCACTTCTTGACGCAATTGTTGATTATCTTCCTTCTCCTCAGGATTTGGAAGATGTCAAAGGCGTTAATCCAAAAACTGGTGCTGAAGAACGACGCAAACTTATTCCTGATGAAGATTTTTCAGGTCTCGCATTCAAAATCCAAAACGATCCTCACGTTGGAAAACTTGCGTACTTCCGTGTCTATTCAGGGAAATTGATTGCAGGATCATATGTTTACAATTCCAACAAAGGCGTAAAAGAGCGTATCGGACGACTTCTTATGATGCATGCGAACGATCGTGAAGAAATAAAAGAAGCATACGCAGGAGAAATTGTTGCAATTGTCGGTTTGAAAGATACGATCACCGGTGACACGTTATGTGATGAAGCCAAACCGATTGTTCTTGAGCAAATCACTTTTCCGGAACCAGTTATTTCCCTCGCGATTGAACCAAAGACAAGATCTGATCAAGAGAAATTGGGTTAC
>Ga0206821_10006_pt1 | contig 70298 bp, 64 predicted proteins | sample Alteio_BWOrgCont_85_FD_152860 | JGI IMG/M metagenome (GOLD analysis project Ga0206821, IMG submission 152860) | Enriched cells from forest soil in Barre Woods Harvard Forest LTER site, Petersham, Massachusetts, United States -... | ecosystem: Environmental > Terrestrial > Soil > Temperate forest >...
CATTAAATGCGCTTCATCATTTACATGGTGAAGTCGTTGTTAATAGAAGTAATCCCAATCCTACTCATTATTTCTCTGATCACTATTACGATAAAAATATTATAATAGCCAGAAAGAGACAGCAAGAAGAATAGTAGTTCAGTGTTTGGGTGCTCTTTTCCTTCTCTCAATTTTACGAAGCGTGTACATGATTCGTTGATCAAGATTTATATCTTTAATTCTTGCAAAACGAATTATCGCAACGAGGATATCTCCAAGTTCCTGTTCATATGTTTCATCTTGCTGTGCAGAAATGTTGGTTGGTTTTCGTCCATGTTTGGCAAGATAAGCACGTGCCATCTCTCCTACTTCTTCAACAAGACTTAAGATTAAGATTGAACCGAATTCCTCATCGTTCTTTCGTGCTCCATCAATATTTTCGAGTTTTTTAAAGTATTTTCCAAATGGAGATATCTGTTTTCGCGCCATAGTACTTGGTGAGAGTCTACTCTTTCTTGTTATTTCTGTCAATTCTCCACATCTAGAAATTTTTTAAATGACACTGTATAATTAATAATTAGCACTATACTGTATGAAAACTTCTATCAGTCTATTTCTGAGCGACATTCTGCCCCATAGGAAAAATCTTATCCATAAAATTGTTAAAGCAAAAGTTTTTAAAAATCAAACAGCAGGTTCTCTTTTTACATACCTTAAGAAAATCGGATTGGATGGATTCGAATTGTTGTTGCCTCTCTATGCTATACCTACTGACGAGGATATTTTGGAGATTAAACGCTTGACCAAAAAATATAACTTTCCCGCTCTGAGCGTTCATCAATCCTTACGATTTCTTACTGCGACAAAAATTAATGAAATTGCGCGTCTTTTTGAAATTGCACATATGTTGAATGTAAAAGTGGTAGTTTTGCACATGAATTCAGCAAAAGGACAAATTTTTGATAAAGAATACATACTAGCACTTCATGATTTGGAAAAGAAATATAAGATAAGAGCTACTTTTGAAAATATGGAAAAACATATTCAATCCTATCTCTATCCGCATCGTTGGCACGATGGGGAATTTTCTGACCTTGTTAAAAAAACTGATTTTCATATAACATTTGATATTGTGCATCTTGCGCATTCTGGTGGAGATATTCTTAATTTTTTCGAAAATAATAAAGAGAGAATTCTTAATGTCAATTTGAGCGATTATCGGAGACATTTACTTAATAGCAGTTTGCGTCCGATGAGGTTTAAACATATGCCGTTGGGCGATGGTGAATTACCGATTGAGAAATTTATTACCTTATTAATAAGTCAAAAGTATAGCGGACTTTTGACACTTGAAGTCAACAGCGACATTAATGGGATTGAAAAAAGTATCTCTCTCGTGAATCAGCAGAGAAAATAGCTGTAAAGAAACACAAGGTTTATAACTATAGGTTTTACTTATTGCTATTTTTTAACTAAAATGGTATGATAATTACTCCGCGGAGAGCGGTTTTTTCTTGATTACGAATTATACGTTTTGTAAATCTGCAAAAAAACCTCCGGGCATTATTTCTATATTATGAATATTCGAAATGTAGGTATCATCGCACACGTTGATCATGGTAAAACCACCTTGGTTGATGCGTTGTTGCGGCAATCAAAAACGAAGCTAAATAAAGAAGTTGCCGATTCTAATTTGATTATGGATAGTAATGAATTAGAAAAAGAGCGTGGAATTACTATTTTTTCTAAAAATGCATCCGTTGTTTGGCATGACACCAAGATAAATATTATTGACACTCCAGGACATGCTGACTTTGGTGGTGAAGTAGAACGTGTTTTGACAATGGCTGATGGTTGCTTACTTCTTGTTGATGCAAAAGAAGGACCTATGCCTCAGACTCGTTTTGTTCTCAAAAAGGCTCTTGAAAAGAAATTGAAAATTATTGTTGTTGTAAATAAAATAGACAAACCTGATGCACGTATCAATCATGTCCTTGATAAAACACTTGATCTTTTTATTGAATTAGGCGCTGATGATGACACAGCAGATTTTCCTGTTGTCTATGCATCTGCGAAAGAAGGAAAGGCCGGTCTTGAGCCTGATTTATCTGCAATGACTGACGTATCACCTATTTTTGATGCGATTCTTAAATATATTCCGGAACCGGCAGTAGATCCTGCAAAACCATTACAAATGCTTATGACGACACTAAGCCGTGATGATTATAAAGGTCGTATTGCCATCGGTCGAGTTTATAACGGCATTGCAAAACAGAACCAAGAAGTTGCACACATCAATAGAAATGGTGAGATAAAGAAATATCGGCTGACGTCTCTTATGACATTTGAAGGGCTAGAGCGAGTTGATGCGCCGGAAATTTCTGCGGGAGATATTGTGGCTGTTTCAGGGATTCCGGATATTTCGATTGGAGAAACAATTGCTGATCCAATTGACCCAATAGCATTGCCTGTCCTTGCAATTGAAGAACCGACGGTGAAGATGACATTTAGTGTCAATGACTCCCCTTTTGCAGGACAAGAAGGAGAATTCAAAACTTCTCGTCAAATCAGAGAACGTTTAATCAAGGAACTTGAGACAGATACTGCACTTCGTGTTGAAGATACAACAGACGGAAAATGGATGGTATCAGGACGTGGAGAGTTGCATTTGGCAATTTTGATTGAAAGAATGCGCCGTGAAGGATATGAATTTCAAGTCAGTCGTCCGCAAGTTATTCTTAAAGAAATTGATGGGAAGAAAGTTGCGCCGTTTGAGAGAGTTTTTCTTGAAGCACCACAGGATTATTCTGGAATTATTATGCAAAAAATGGGTGTCAGAAAAGCTAACCTTGAAGACATGACAACAGATGATAAAGGGATTGTCTATTTTGAATTTGTGATGCCGACAAGTGCTCTTTTTGGGTATCGTAGTGAATTTATTACTGATACACGTGGACTAGGTATTATTAACACCACTTTTGATCGATATGATGTCGATAGCGGCAGTCCGATAAAGCGAGAACGTGGATCTCTTATTGCCAATGAGACGGGTCAATCCAATTTATATGGTCTTACCAACATTCAAGAGCGTGGAACGCTGTTCATCGGCCCTGGAGTACAAGTATACAAAGGTCAGGTTGTCGGGGAAAATTCTCGTTCGGAAGATTTGACTGTCAATGTGACCAAAGCAAAGCAGCTTTCCAACATGCGTTCTAAAGGAGATGGTTCGATGGAACATTTCAACGTCCCACGAGTCATGGATCTTGAGGATTCATTGGAATTTGTAAACGAAGATGAATTGGTAGAAGTAACACCAAAAAATGTGAGAATCAGAAAGAAAATTCTTGATGAAGTACTAGCAAGACGAATGAAGTCACAAGGGCTATTGTAAAATACTACTATATTACTCTAAGTTTTCTCTGACCCGTTCCAGTTTTTGTATAATAGGTCTTCCTATTGCAGGGCCTACAGGGTTTTGCTGCTTTCTTTCTAATCTTCTTCCAAGTCTTCCATCGGCTCTTCGAACTTGGTAAAGCTCATCTCCTTCTTCTAAGGAGGGTCCATGAAGGAAAACGGTATGCACATAACCAGATGCTTTTAAACCGTTACTTTTTTGACGAATAACAGATAAGCGTTTATCATCTTGTTGTTGCCCAGATTCAGGTTTGACTGGAAATGTTGCTCCAAAAGAAAATCCATCAGCACTATCTATTTCTATCAATCGTGCTGTATATGCTCTATTAATTATCTGTGTGGCTAATTGTTGAAAATCACTCACTACCTCATCTTCCGCTAGTCCTTCCTCTAGTGTTCTTCCATAGAGGTCAAGTTTATTAGTTTTATCAACGCGATTCAGAAGGGATAGATAGTCACCAGGTCCATGTTCTTGAGAAAGAAGTGCTGCTTCTGTACCAAGCTGATCCAAATCCTCCAAATCCATGTTTAATAAAATATCCTCTAATGAGGTGTTTGTATTACCTGTCATTAGTTCCGGATCTACCAGTATCCCTGCACTATTTCTTATTTTTATTCCCGACACTAAAGATACTTGATGATAATCGGACTCTGTTTCTGGAATTCTTGAGACTTTAATTCCTTCGTAAGGAAAAAACTCAGAACCGTTAGGGAGCGTCTCTGGAACTGTAGTACGTAAATTTACCACTAAATAACTATTTAGTGCAGCATTTCTTTTCGTAGTGAAAACTTCTATAACTTGCCCTTCATTATAGGGAAACGCCGCAAAGCCTCTTCCCTTACCTAGTAAATCCGTTACTTGTTTATTTGCAGCTCCAAAATCTTTTGCAGATATTAATCCAAGTTCTGTTCCAGTCATGGCAGTAATTATATCCTATATTAATTTTATTTGCAAGTAAATATTATTTATCCGGGCACAATTCTTTCAGTGGACAATCGTCGCATTTATGAGGCCTGGCAGGACAGTATTCTCTCCCAAAATATGTAAGATAATGGCCGAAAAACCTCCATTGGTCTTTGGGGACAATTTTCATCAGATCTTGTTCTATCTTCACCGGATCTTTCTGTGTTGTCAGTCCAAGTTTGTTGGTGAGTCTTATAACATGTGTATCTACGACAATCCCAACGGATTTACCAAATGCATCACCGAGAACGACATTGGCCGTTTTTCTTGCAACTCCAGGAAGTGCGTCAAGTTCTTCCATTGTTTGAGGAACTTCCCCATTGTATTTATCCATAATCATTTGTGCAGCAGCTTTGATATTTTTTGATTTATTAGAATGAAAATTGACTTTCTTCACCATCTCATCAATATCCTCAACTGGCGCGTCTGCAAACGCTTGTATTGTTTTATATTTTTTAAAAAGATCCGGTGTTACGGTGTTTACCAATTTATCAGTTGCTTGTGCAGAAAGGATTGTCGCAACAAGCAGTTGCCATGGTGTTTGGTGAATAAGCGCCGAATGTGGATTGGGATATAGCTTGGAAAGCCGTTTGATAATTTCTTTTGCCCTTCGCTGAAGCTCAGGATCTGCGACTTTTTCTTCTTTTGTCATAGTATTATGCAGCCTTTAGATAATCTTTTTGAGCACCATGTAAAGTAAGTTGGTGTCTGTGTCCTGCATTTTCATTTTTATCATTTTTATCTTCATTTGTCGACCCATGATTTTCTTTTTCACTATGTGCCGATTCATTTTTTGTTTCTTTATTTAATTGTCTGCGCAGTCTTCCCCGTTGCCACTAAGGTGCATTACATTATCACTATTGGGGAAATTATAACACGTTAAGAAAGGATAAAAAAATGCTTTCATTAAGATTGTCTTCTTTCTCTCAACAATCTTCTATGCTTTAGAACCATCTGCTTTCGAGCTTCCACGCCCTCTGCTTGGGTCATGTCATGTTCTGCACAGAAACTTACAAAACCGCCTAAATGTACGCATGAGCTCTTGTTCATTCGGTGTAAAATCAGATGATAACCACCACGCTTCAGTTTGAAGACGGGCAGTCAATGCCTCGTTTTTTCTTAGTTGATCTCGTAAGTCAGCGATAATTGTTTGTGAATCCTGATCAGGTAGGACAGATTCTGCAGTTATTTCTATCCTGGGTTCTTCCGGTCTCGAAGACGCTGCCGCAGAAGCTGTATATATCGTCTCAGCAGTAGAATAAGCACTGGCAGATTGAGCTGTTGCTTTGTTGAGAGCATGAGTAAATCTTTCAGTCAGAGTATCTAAAACATGAATACTCCGTGCAAGTGAATGTTGCCTATTCCTCCGTACTGCGTTTCTAGCAGTTGTAAGATCGTTAATCATAGTAGTTCGTTCAGTTGCATCAAGTGTAAGATTAGTATCACTTAACGTAGCTTGCAAACTTTCTGCGTCTTGTACAACCCTATCGACTGACCCGACAAGCTCAGAGTAGCCTTGTTCAGTAATACTATTCAATGTTCCTGTACCACAGAGTCTTCTGAGGATATCCTTTTCTAATGGAGTTAGTTGATCTTCTTTTTTCCCAGAAAGTCTTTCGTGGGCTTGTGTTAATTGATAAACTCTGTGTTCAGTAATTATTTCTTTATGGACTTTATCTTTTTGTTTTGTTTTAAGCACTTTTAACGTTTCGTCGTAGGATAATTCCGGGTCAAACAGAGCATCAAGTATCTCTCGTCCGGCTATCTCCGCTGAAGCTCTATCTTGGGTATTCCATACATGAGATGTGTATAGAGTCCACGTGCCCTGCTATCAGGAGTAGTTTGATTTGAGGGGTCAATGAGTTTTGGCGCGATAAGAGGGATTTGTAATAATCCTTTGAATTGTGTTTCAGCCTGATCTCTTGCATCAAGAAAATCATCTCCGACGCCTACGGCAACAAAAGCAGATTCAAGTACAGTCCGGGCCCTTGTTTTGTTATCAATGAGTATTGTTGCCATTGTATGAATTCCCCCTTTGATCGTAGTCCTTTCTTCTGCTGTATCACCGGTAAAAAATATATCTTGTTGACCAAGAAATTCATCTAGTGCATCGATATCTGCGCGTGAGACTCTATCTTGTTGCAGAAATGCCAGTGCTGCCATGGCGGGATATCTTTTTGCAAGTTCTTCATTTTGTAAAACCCCGCCCCATCGTTCAATTAATGTTAAAGCAACACGAAGAGACAGTATCTCGCTTTGAGCCATTGTTGGTTCCGTGAGTATTTTTAGATATTCACTAACCGTAATTGCCGGAGGTTCCTCTTCGTTCATTGCATGAATAACCAAACTTTCAGTTCTTGCTAATACGTCGCTAAATGATGCGGGTGCTTGAGAGTGCATATCTGGTGTTGGTAGATAATCTGCTGTGACATCTCGGAGAGTGGGATGAAAATCAGGGTATGCGGTTTGGATTCGCCCCCAATGCTTATCAAGGACACCTGCTCGATGATGGCCATCCATGATAAATAAGCTTTTTTCGTCCGGAGCTGTTTGTACCCAGACAACATTGACTGGGTCATATGAAAGTGGCTTAAATTTTTCACCATTTAGCCCGAACTTTAATTCATAATTTTTTCTGTTAAGATTTGCTGTATTTGCATTCAGTCTTATTAACTGCGTTAGTTGTTCACGAGTAATAACGGCTTCATTTGGACGAAGAATGACTCCTTCAGGGGTAGATGGGCCTCGATTCTGCTCAGCTGTTGCCATAAACATGAGTATTATAACAGAGACATAAACTCATGAGACAATTTTCGTACTTGCATTTGTTGGGCAATCTTTTGTATAGTTAATAATTATGACACAGGATGAACCGCAAGAAGAGATAATTGATGGAGAAGTTACCGATGATACAACCGCTGACAGCGAAAGTATTGATGTACCGGTAAGTGGTGCTGATCAAGCGAGTGCTCTTCTTAATCTTGAAGAACTTATCAAAAACCACATCGAGTCGATTGACAAGCTCAAAATAGAACTCAAGCAGCAGCGAGAGATGCTTGAGGATTCATTTAACAATAATCCTACCTATCACGAGAATGACGAAAAAGTTAAAGATGCGTTAAAAGGGAAAAATTCTGTCAGACAGGAAATTGCCAAACAGCCATCCGTCGCGATGCTTGCCCAAAAAGTGAAAGATATGCGTTTTGATATTAATGAAAAAAGTAAAACGCTTTCAGATTTGCTACAAGATTTTACTGAACAAACAGGCGCCACTCAAATTGAAATGCGAGATGGTAAAGTTTTGGAAATTGTTAAGACATCAAAGCTAGTACGAAGAAACTCCTAATATTTTGCCTCCAGTAAAATGATATAGTATTTTGTGGTATAATTCTCAAATGTCTTTATCTGAATTGAAAGGTTGGTGTGTCGGATCAAGAGAAACAGGAGCTCCTGTACCGGTAATAATAGGTAAACGACCTGATGGAATGAACGATGTTGATTGTGAATTAGACCCGGGTAAGAGTGGAATTTGTGGACGTGGTGGTATATGTGTCTGGAGTTCTAGATGGAATGATAATGGTGAACCCCAAGAAAAAGAATCCCCAATTCTTACAGTTCAGACGCTTGCCGGTGAACTTTCTATAGATAATAACAGAGGAGTAGTCACGAGATCACCATTGCTTGAACAAGATCATCAACCAGTTGAGCTTACAAGAACAGAACAGGCTATTATATTATTGCTGACAAGAGAACCTGGGAAAGTTTTTAGCCGATCACAAATCCAAGAGGCAATATCTCCAGGCAGTGGTGTCATTAAGTCAAATGGTCCGACTGTCTATGTTGCTAGAATTCGTAGAAAATTGGGAGATGGAGATGGAAGTATTATTGGGACTGTTAGTAGTAGAGGTTATAGACTTGCAGTTCCTGAGAAAAAGTAGTAAAGAACTTTCGTTACGTGATATACTTTGACGCATATAAATGAAGGGCATAAGAAGATTTTTTGATAACGTTATAAAAGTGCTCCCCTATCTTGTTGTTTTTATTTTTTCTCTTTACCAACCTTCGGATCCTGATCTCGGATGGCATTTGAAATATGGGCAATATTTCTGGCAGAATGGCAAATTACTTCTTAATAATACGTTTTCAACAATGATGCCTAACTATCATTGGGCAAATACTTCTTGGCTTACCGATATTATTTCGTACACAGCATATCATCTTGGTGGACTTTTCGGTTTGACAGTATTAGGTGCACTTGTTGTGGCTTTAACCTTTTATTTTTTTGCTAAAGCTTCACGGATGAGCCTCTGGGAGCAAACTATTATTTTCCCAATTTTGCTTTATCTTGAGATGCCGGTTAATTCGGTATCATTTCGGGGACAGCAGTTAAGTTTACTTCTTGTCGGTGTATTATTTTATCTTATCAGTTTGTATGAAAAAAGACCGAAATTGTTGTGGCTTACTATTCTTCTTTTTTGGATATGGGTTGACATTGATGGAGAATTTCTTTTGGGGTATGTGTTGTTTGTCTCTTGGGTAGGATTGTATATTGCGAAAAAATTTGTGGAGCGCGTTTTTATAATTGATAGGAAAGAGGAAAAGTTGCGAAAGCGGTTTAATCTTAGTTTAAGTAAAATTAAACTAGTTTTTTTTCAAGAAAAAAAAGAAATTGGAATATTGTTGGCGATCTTGGTATTAAGCTTCTTGGCAACAATGATTACCCCATTTGGCGACCGTCTTCTTCTCAGTACATTTTTTTATATCGGAAGTCCATTGTTAAAAGATATTGAGGAATATTTGCCTTTTCAGATGTACTCCCTTGGCTGGTGGAATGAGATTTTTGTAGGTGTTCTTATTATATTTGGTTTATTTATTCTTTTTTTCCGCGGGAAGTTCCTTGAAAAAATGCCTATTCTTGGCGGAGGAATTTTGCTTTATGTGCTTTCACTACAAGTGCTTAGATATGCGTGGCCAGCATTTTATTTACTTTTTCCTCTTCTCGCAATGACGGCGTCTTTTCTTAAGCCAGATGGGAAAAAACTCACAAAGAATATTTCAACTATGTTCCTTATTATTTTTTTCGCTGCTGCAGTTTGGTCTCGATATCCCTTTATGCAATATATAAATTTTAATTGGAATGGTTATTGTCGAATTCAAGTTCTTCCTTGCTCTGCGGAGTCAGCGGAATTTTTGATCAATCATCATCTCAATCATGATATTTTTTCTTTGTATGGTTGGGGCGGCTGGCTTATTTGGAATTATCCGCAAATCAAGCCGACAATTGACGGACGGATGCATCTATGGGTTCAAAATGGTTACAGTGCATTTACTGATTATTATGCAATAGAGCAAGATATGAAAGATATTAATACAACTTCATATGATGTTGCCTATATATCATCTGACAAGCCTGTTTATAATCGTTTGATGCAACTTACAGAAGAAAAAGAATGGAAACTCGTTTATAAAGATCAAGCTGCCTCAATTTTTATAAGAAATAAAAAATAGTCTTATTATAATTTACATTGTGGTTTGAGTTTTGTTGTGTTAATATATATTGATGAAGCTGATTAATAATATATTCTCTTGTTGCACAGATCTCGTTTAACGGGGTTTGTGTTTTTTTATTTTTTACAACCCCGTTCAGCGGGGTTTTTTTGTGGGAAAAAGATGAAAGAAGAATTTATTCCAATAAATATAATGGCGGCTTTTGCACATAAAGATGATGAATCGGGCGCCGCTGGCACTTTGTCAAAATTAGCTCAGAAAGGACACAAAGTCTATTTAGTAGCTGCAACGCTAGGTGAATTGGGTTCTCGGCGGAGGTCGACAAGAAAAGTTATAGCTGCGAGACAAAGAGAGTTTGAAAAATCTGCTGAATTACTTGGCGCTTATCCAATAAGTTTGGATCATTTAGAGGGAGATTTTGATATACAAAAAGTTCAAAGAGATCTTACTGGGGTTGCACGGGATATAAACGTTGATGTAGTTATTACTCATCATCATGATGATTATCATCATTTGCACAGACAAGTAAGTGAAGCAGCAAAGGTAGCGGTTTTTAATATTCCTGCAACTCCTTATAGAGCAAGAGCTCGGAGATTACTCGTAAGCGGAAATAATGATGAATTTCCAGCAGGAATAAGGAGGACTAGGCTGAAAAGGATCGTCCCTCCGCCACTTCTTAATGATGTTGCTTTCTATGAAATGGATCCACAAGGTTTAAAAAAAAGAGATAGTCTGGATGAAGGGTATAGTAGGGATAATATTGCAGACGTCGGATTAATAGTAGGGCTTGAGCCTGATGAGGCTAAAATGAGGACAATGGTGTATGAAGTTTATCATAGTCAAGAATCTTTAAGGGATGCATGGAAAAGTCCTTATACTGAGCAGCTTGCACGAGAATCACAAATAAGAGGTGGACAAGCAGGTTTTGATTTTGGTGAAGGATTTACCCAGATAGCTTGGGGTGGAGAAACGTTCTCAATTTTTAATAGATTACAAGATATGCTACCAGGTGAAGTTTATGATGTTAGAAGCCGGAAAATTTTATCCTAAAGTTATAAACTATTTTTGGAGATCCTTATCAATTGCCGTTTGGAAATCACTGTATGGCAAGACTCCTACCATAGGAACTCCATTAAGGAAGAATGTTGGGGTAGCATTTACATTCACTGCATAGCCATCATTAATGTCCTGCTGAATTACATTATTATATTTTTTGCTTTTCACATCACTTTCAAATTGTTTGGTATTGAGATGGAGTGCTTTTGCGTAGGTAACAAAGTAACTTGTAGGGTCGCTTGCACCACCCCACGTATTCTGATTTTGATACAAGAGATTAAACATCCCGAAAAAATTTCCTTGCGCTTTTGCTGCCTCTGCAGCCTCTGCAGCCTCGGGAGCATTTGCATGCTGAGGGAGAGGGAAATTACGGAAAACATAATTTATTTTCCCTTTGTAATTTTGCAGTATTTGCGTAACCACGGGATACTCTGCTCCGCAAGCAGGACATTCAAAATCTCCAAATTCTACAAGTGTTACTTTTGAGTGATTGTTTATTTCAGCGCTGGTATTGCGGATAAGAATGTTAGCATTTTTGATCGGTTGTGTGCTTTGCTGTGAAGTAGATGAGGAATTCCCTCCAAATAAAAATGCAGCGCCTACAACAAGTATTAGTGTGATGACGCTGATGCCGATGACCATTTTTACTTCATTTGACATGTTCATTTTTCTTTCCTAACTTGGCATATAATAACATACTTGCTGTGATTATTGCAAAGGATATCATTGATCCTAAGGGAATAGTGATAAACCCGAAAAGAACAAACGGCTGATCAATACAGGAAACTCCGGCGGTGCAGGGAGCGATTTGTTCGGGAAGAATATGCCAGATAAGTAAGTTCTGATAAAGTGCAATAAAAAAACCAATGATACTCAAAGGTAGAATATAATAATGAAGATCTTTTTGTTTTCTCATAATACTCACGGCGCCAATAAAGGCCATCGGATACATAAAAATTCGTTGATACCAACAAAGAACGCAAGGAGTGAACTTCAGAATTTCACTGAAAAAAAGACTCAAAAGTGATGAAAGGAGTGCGATGATAAAAACAAGATAAGGAAGATATTGTCCGTATTTTTTGAGCCTCATACAGTGTAATTATAACACAGCTTTTTATATTTCTTTTTCCGTTTTCAGTTTATTTTTTTGCATAGCCTGCAGCAATCGAAAAACATTCATGATGCCGCCGACCAATCCAAGAGTAATTCCTAACAGCATATAAAAAGGTGTTGTATGAAAAATTTTGTCTACAAAAAATCCGATAGCTAAAAGGATAAGTACTGGCACTACAAGCAAAAATGCGGTACTCATCCCCATCATCATAAGAAGTGTCCAGGTTGTTTTTGATTCATTTGTCCCCTTTGCCATACTATATCTAGTTATAACAGTAGGAAAAGTATTAGTAAAGAATACAGAAATTAAGAAAGCATTTCAAAGTAAATAATACATAAACAGGTAAATAGATTTAGAAACGTTTTTATAAATCATGCTATACTCAAATCAATTATGAATAAGTCTTTTTGGCATTTTATTAATGTTAAGCTCATCCTTATGATTCTTCTGACGATAGGTTTTGGGATATTTACTAGCATAGAATGGGGTGCAAAAGGAGAAGAAATTAATAACAAACTCATTGCTTTGTTGAGTCTTGCTGTATTTGTGATTTTTGCAAGTACAAGTTTAAACATTTTTACCGATATTATTCGCAAGTTTACCTATCCGCATCTTGGCATTGGGAGAGCATCAACTATCCAATTTATTTTACGAACCATCGGTTACCCTCTTATTCTGTTGGAAACATTAAGTCTCATTAATGTCCCGATTGGAACACTACTCGTTGGAAGTGCAGTGACGGGTATTGTGCTTGGCGTTGCAGCGCAGCAGTCACTTGCAAATTTTTTTGCAAGTATTATCCTTTTGATATCTCAACCTTTCAAAATTGGACAACGCACTACGCTTAAAGCAGGTGCTTTTGGTGAATATTCTGGAGTAATTATAGACATGGGATTAACGCATACCCGGCTTGAAATGGACGATGGCAATATAGTTCTTTTGCCAAATGCTACTGTTTTATCGAGCACTGCAATTATGCCTCTAAAACAAAATGAAACTGTACAACACAAAGATAAAAAAGCTTCCTAGCATGATTGTCTCAATTAAGAGTCAATTCTCTAATTTCTGCTGTATTTAGATGCGCAAGTTCTCTGTGTTGTGAAGAATCTACTTTTTCAAAGCCCGTTTGTAAAATTTGTAGTGCATCCCCATGAGAGACGAGTAATATTTTCTTTTCGTCAAATTGCTCTTCAAGTTCTTTAATGAGTGATGTTGTTCTATCAAGAACTTCTTCGGTACTTTCAACATCATTATCTTTATGATGTGGATCTTTTATATCCTCAACCCAAACATTTTGATAGTGACGATTATGCTTTTGGTCCCAATTACCAAAGAAGCGCTCTCTTAATTTGGGTGTAAGAATAATTTCATCCGTTTTTAATATATCTTTGGTAATTTCTGCTGTTTCTTTTGTTCTTGTGAAATCAGATGATACGACAATGGTATCTTTATCGAGGATATGCTGGTCTTTGGCTTTGGTAACAGAATCTATAACTTGTTGCCTCCCCTCTTCAACTAATCCATATTCCTTGGTTCCAATAGCAGGATTGCTTACGATAATTTCCTGTGCATTTGCTTTGCTTTTGCCATGCCGAATGACGTAATAGTGGTTTTTTAAGTGGCTAATTCCCTGGAGATGGTTCATCCATTAATTATACCATTCGTTTTTTTGTTTATGAATTATATCTTTTTTAAATCAACAGCATGTAATTCTGTTGTAAATATATACTATTGGCTATTTATTATTAATTGGAAATGAGGTAAAACGAAATTACTTCTTGACATGAAAAAAAGTGAGTGATAAGATCCTAACAATTCCTGCTCGAATTTTCTTATTACTTTATGGAAAATCTTGCAGTAAATTCATTAATATCTACATCACCATTTACTAGACCCTCACGACTAGAAATGACAGATTATTCAGGATCTTTCCACAATACGTCACAAAATAATTCTTTCCCAGGTGCAGGAATGAAACCTAAAAAATTTCAAAGATTTTTCAAAAAACCTCGAATGCTTCCTTTCATTATTATCGCTGTTATAGTTTTTGTGATCGCAATAGTTGGCATAGGAAGCGTTATCAGAAAATCAACAACGAATGTCACTCCTACATCCGCTTCGACAACAACAAGCAATAGCCAACAAGTCAATGTTCCAAAGCCTGTGGCAACTGAGGCATTAAATAAAAATTTTGCATTTCCCCTGAAAGATGCAACGGGTAAAGTAGTCAGCAATATTCAGTATGAAATTCAAAGTGCAGAAATGGATAATCAGGTTATTGTTAAAGGAGAAGTTGCAACTGCAATAACCGGGAAAACATTTTTGATACTTAATTTGCAAATCACCAACAATTACGATAAAGCAGTCCAATTAAATACACGAGACTATGTTCGATTGATTGTTAATGGCAACACCGATGAAAAATTAGCAGCTACTATTCATAACGACCCGGTAGATGTTGAGCCTATTTCAACAACATTTACCAGAATTGGATTCCCGATCAGCACCAATACAACAAGTCTTGCACTTGAAGTGGGAGAAATAGACGGACCAAAACAAACAATTCCACTCACGATAAAGTACTAATAACATATACTATGAGGGATTATTCGACAAAAGACGTAAATCAAGAACTACTCGGCGAAATCGTTGAAGCATTAAAAAATATTCGAGGTTGGGGCAGTGTTGAAATTTTCGTACAGGATTTTAAAGTTGTACAAATCACCGAAAGAAATATCAAAAAGACAACGCAAGTTCAGAATGCCGTGAAAACTGGCTCTTGACAAGGTGATTTAGTTTAATATATATTGTTACTTATCCTATCAATTAGGTAGGTAAATTAAAAAAAGTATATAGAAAGCTGACCGCACCCGGAGGCATCTTTTTTTGAATTCAGATTGAATTGAATTCAGAGAAAGGTGCCTTTTTTTGTTGGCTTTGAAAAATATATGTATAAAAAATCTGTCAAACAAAAAAAATTATTTAGAACGGAGGTTTCTTCACCTAAGAACGTTTAGATGAAGTAGTCTCCGTTTTTTTTGTCCGTTAGGCTACGGACAAGAACAAACGGATAGAAGTGCTCTCAAAATAAAGAGAGATTCTCTAACGGGAGGAGGTGAAAAGAAATTATGACTTTTAAATCACGATTAACAACAGCTATCGCAACAGGAGCAGTTCTGGTTAATGCTTTAGCACCACTCGCAATGGCAGACAGTACCATTACCGTTGCAGGTAACGGAGCTGACTCTCATAGTGGAGTGAATGTTTCAAATAATTCAGTCGCAAATGTCACTCAGACAAACGTTGCGAATATCACCAACAATGTTACATCGAATGCTTCAACAGGTGGAAACAGTTCAAGTTTCAACACCGGTGGAAACACAACGATCAATACAGGTGCTGCAAATAGTACCGTAAATGTAACTAACGCGGCAAATGCAAATCAGGCAAATTTGTCAGGCGGAGGTGATGGTAGTGCAACAAATGTTACTGTCGGTGGGAGCGATCCTATGTCAGGAAATGGTGCATTTTCAGGAAACGGCGTCAACGTTACAAATAATAACGAAACGTTCCTGAATCAAACAAATGCTGCTGATTACAACAATAATGTAACTTCTAATGCAACAACAGGAGGGAATGATTCTTCATTCAACACTGGTGGTAGTAGTAATGTTACAACAGGAAACGCATCAAACACCGTTAGTGTCAACAATGCGGCAAACGCAAACGTTGCAACTATTGGTGATGGAGGCGATGGAAGTTCTGATCCTTCCAGCGTAACCATTGCTGGAAACGGTGCATTCAGCGGAAACAAAGTTAATTTAAATCAAGGTTCTGCCGTTGTCTTGGATCAAGCCAATGTCGCAACCATTGATAACAATGTTAAAGCTAATGCGAAGACTGGAGATAACACATCAAAGTTTGACACTGGCGGAGATAACTCAATTGGTACAGGTGATGCAACAGATAATGTTACTGTCAATAATTTGGCTAACTTTAATGCAGCAGGTATTGATTCTGATTATACCGTAGGTGGTGGTCTCGGTGTGAACGTTGCAGGAAATGGTGATCAATCATGGAATGCAGTGAACGCAACAGCAGATAATGCTGTTTTCCCAGATCAAGAAAACGCAGCAGGTCTTGGAAACCAAGTATCTGGTGGAGCTGGAACCGGCGTAAATAACGTTGGGTTTGGTACCGCAGGAGATAACTCGGTTACTACTGGTGCGGGTTCATCATCAACAACTGTAGGGAATGGTGGTAATGTCAATGTCCTAGACAATGGCACAAGCTTTACCCTTCCAGGTAACTGGAATGTTGGAGTGAACTTTGACCTTAGTGGTCTTACAGCATTTCTTAATGGTCTTAACGGCTTAGTAATATAAAGTATTTGTTGAGTAGCGGTGCTTTGCTCGCACTTCGGTAAGGCACCCTACCAACAAAACTAGGTACAAAGTAGTAGGAACTAGAAAAAATTTTGAATTAGAGTTTGAAATTAAATATTTTGGATTGTAATTTTGAATTTTAAAAATTAAAAATATGGAAACAGTTAAAAAATATATTGCGATTTTATCAACAGTGATATTAGTGCTTTTTCAAGTAATACAGCCTGCATATGTACTTGCTGATGACGGAATAAGTCCAACACCTGCACCAACGAGTGCTTCTATTTCTGTCACGCCAACAAGCACACCTGTTGCTCCAACTGCTCCTCCTGCGCCAACAACAAGCGTTACACCTCCCCCACCACCAACCGCGCCAACTGCGCCAGCAAATCCTTTTGCGAGTCCGACACCAACTCCGACACCTTCAGATGATAATTCTCAAACACAAACAACACCAACTCCGACACCAACTCCTGACCCGGAAGATGCACAGTGGCAAGCACAACAGGCTGCCGCATTGGCTGCCTATAACGCAAATCAGAATTCATCAGCAACAACATATGCAACAACTTCCAACGGAAACGTAGGTGATACAACAATAAGCACAGGAGATGCCAATAGTTCAAGTGCAGTAGTCACTGGTGCCAATACTAACGGCGCTGTCACCGATCCGAATAGTGGAAACAACTCAAGCGCGGTTATTAACAGCGGCAATGGTACAGGTTCAAGTAATAACGGTTCGTCAGCTGTTGTAACTGACAATAATTCTTCGCAAAATAACAGTGCGCAGGTCAATAATAACCAAAATCAAGCAAGTACCACTGGCAGCAATCAGTCATCCGACAATGTCGGTGATACAACAATAAATACTGGTAATTCCAACACTTCAGGAACTGCAGTCACTGCGGTAAATACTAATACAAGCGGAGTTTCCGTGTCTGAATTTGATGTTAACGGTGATCAAGATGGAGATCTCGTCCTTTCACCTGAAGCATTTGCTGCCAATTGTATTACAAACTGCGGAACTGGCTCAAGTGCTTCAAATAGCAATAACGGCGCAAGTTCAGATAATTCATCTGTTACCTCTCAGCAAGCCGAGGGAACAACATTCCAAAATAATGATGCGGGTGTCGGTAATACGATGACATTGTCCGCGAATTCTGGAGATAACGATTCTTCAGATAACACTGACGGTGACACAACTATTAATACTGGCAATGCCAATGTCGATGCAAATGAATTGACCTTCGCGAACAACAATCTCGCAGGCAATGTCACAGTGGGTGTTGTAAATATCTATGGCAATTTGGATGGAAATATCGTTTTGCCTGATTTCTCAAACGGTCCGGGTGCAAATGGATCCGCAACGGATGCATCCAACACCGGCAACGGCGCGAATTCCACTAACAATGCTGATAGCAGTTCTGACGCAAATTCTGACAATACGCAAAATAATGACGCGACGATTACAAACAATCTTGTTTTGAACGGTACAACTGGTAGCAATCAGGCGAGCGGCACTACTGATGGTGATTCGACGATTGACACAGGAAGCAGTAATGTCAGTGCTGATACATTAAATATCGCAAATTCCAACCTCGACGGCGGCACATGGTGGTTGGTACTCGTTAATGATGCAGGGAATTGGGTTGGTGAGTTAGTTGGTGCACCTGGAGCAAATATGGAAGGATCATCTGGAACTACATTCTCAGTCGGTGCTGATGGACAAGTCACTGCATCAAATGGGGCAGATAATTCAGACAATAGTGCAGGATCAAATAACACGACTAATTCAACAAGCTCAAGTGATACAAATACAACACAAAACAATACTGCAAATGTGACCAATACGTTGAATTTGTCTGCAAATACTGGTGGCAACACCGCAAATAACAATACTGGCGGCAATTCAACAATAAATACGGGTAGTGCCAATATCGTTGCTGACCTGGTTAATTTTGTGAACAACAATATTGTCGGCAATGGTCACCTCGTTGTAACACTTGTTAATGTTTTTGGGAGTTGGATGGGAGATTTTGTCGGCCCAGGACAAACAGCACCTACGCCAGCATCAACTCCAACTGTTGCATCGGCTGACAGTTCAACGAGTTCATCCAGCAGTAATAGCGGTTCGTCGAACAGTAGTAATTCATCAAGCTCAAATAATTCAAGCAATTCAAATAGTACCACTCCAACGCCAACACCAACACCATCTTCTACAACAGAAGTATCGGTAAGCAGTACAAGTGCTGGTTACTACTTCGGAAGCAATCATGAAGTTGTGTACACAAATGGCAAAAAAGGCAAGAAAATCGCAGATGCACATCAGGGCAGTGTTCTCGGCACAACAACAGCATTCTTGGGAACACAGGATTCAAAAAAATCAATTGTTATCAACTTGGCGTGGCTTATCCTTGCCTTACCACTCATTGTTATGGGAGTTGTTGGGAGAAGAATATTGAGAAAACGGTTTGCTAAGTAAAGTAATTAATTGAACTTGCCAATATTTGTATGTGCAAGTTTGGTTAATCCTTCTACATTAATGATCTTCACATCGCCTCGAGCACCTTTAGTTGTAATACCTTTATCCTCAAGAAAGTCTAGTCCTCTTTTATTTACCTCTTCACGAGTAGTTCCTGCTGCTTGAGCAATTTGATCATGGCTAGCTATGCCTCCTAAGTGCCATACATCTCCTCGAGGAGTTACCTCACGTCTTGCATAAGGGCTGTATTTCCATACAGCAAGTGCAATTCTATGAGGGATATCACCATGTTTCATCATATCTTGACTTAGTTCGGCTTCAGCTAAAGTATCTATTAAACTTCTACTAATAAGTCTAGACAGATCATCGCCATTCACGATTAATTGTTCTGCAACAGAAGAAGAAAATGGTACTACAGAACCATTTTTTTCACCAAGAGCAGCAGTAGAATATGACCTCGCAGGCGTTAATCCATCCCATCCTATGATATCTCCTGGACCAGCCAAGGCTAGTGTAACTAGTCTTCCGTCTTCTGCCCTTTTTTTGAGAGCAAAACGCCCGCTTGTTACTAAATGCAATTTTTCTGCAGCATCACCTTGATCAAAAATTGTTTCATTTCTACCAAAAACAACTTCTCTTGCACCTCGAGCGTATAGCGCTTGTGCGAGAGGGTGTTCTGCAACTGCGAGAGGGTATGCTTGTGTTCCTATCTTTTTTTCTCCAGGTCTAACTAGTTCATGAGTCATAGCATTATAAGACAGAAGGTGTATTATATTAAATAAAGAAAGTATAGTCAACTATAGGATAAGATTTACTTTATAGAGGGTTAGGAATGGGTTTTAATGAGATAAAATCAAAGTTATTATACTGGTACGCTTCTATTATCGCGATTGAGTCCGAATGAATTGCGAGAGACAGAAATTGGTGTGGGAGATACGAGAAGTTTATGACCGGGCGATTGACTGGGTATTTCAAAAAGAGCTACTTCTTTAAAAGCACGTAATGGAATTTGCTGACTTCCATCAGTTACCATATTATTTGCAAATATTATAGAGTTATTCCATCTGCCAATGGGAAAACCTAGAATACTTTTTTCACCTACAAATACCGCATATTCTCGTTGACAAGTAATTGCAGGACATGGTTGAGTGCTTTTCCAACTATGATCGTTATTTTCATCCGTTAAAGAAAGAAGAAATTGATTCACTCCAACATAGTTAACACTTGCAGCTATCACATCCCCTGGCTTAATATCTCCTAACTGATTATCTGCAAAATCTGGATCGCTAGGGTACATTTCTTGAAAAGCGTGATAAGAAGGGTTACCGTTATCATCACAGCTTATCTCTATACCCGTTTGTTCTATAGATTGTTGATCTCCTGATAATGTATCGGTAATTCCAGTCCAAATAGCAATACTGGAATTATCCTTCGTTTTACAACTAAATTGTTCAGGTATAGTAAATGAAGTAGAAACACTGTTTATTGCTTGTTTCCCTTGTACACCATATCCTGCCCATCTGGGATCAGCTTCGGCTATTTTATAAGTCGGGCTTGGTTCTGCTGTCGCGGCAGGTGTCTTAAGTGTAGAAGGTTCGTTCTTTTCAGCAAGGGGGTTACATGCTGTGAGGCTGAGTAGAGAAATAGCGGCTGCTCCTGCGACTACTTTTGTACCTAATAACCTATTATGAACTTTTTCTCTAACCGGTTGTAATAGTCTACGTCCAATTTTTGATTTAACATAACGGTTTGGGGTTGCTGTATCAAGAGGTGAAGTGTGTTCTCCTACTATACCTGCTTCTCTGGATCTATTTCCGCGTTCCATATGTTAATATTATATCAAGTTACTATGGGTTTTCCAATTTACATTTTTATCAAAAATTCTTGCTCAGTTTGCGTTTTATTTTTTTGGTGTTTATAATAAGGACATGGATCTTTTAGCACACGCAGGAAATATTTTTGCATCGGCGGGTCTTCTTTTTTCTTCCTTTTTGGGTAATCATCAAACAGTACTCGGGCAATCAACAGGACCAACTGTCACCCAACAGCAATTCTCTTCAAATAATTATTATCATATGAAAAAAAGTATTAGTTATGAAGGATATAATGTCGCTGTTGCAATAAATGTTCCGAAAAATGGTGGCAGCTTAGAGGGTTCTTTATCCGGTGACTGCACGGGAGCAGTAACAGGGCAATATGCGGGTGGAGACAATGGCGCAATAAACGGTCAAATCAATGGCACGTGCTCGGCGCTTTTTTTACAAGTTCCGTTTAAGATGACATTTAACGGAACAGTTGATACCGTTACCAAAACAGCTCCTTTACAGATAACAGTAAATGTAGAATCAATTCAGAAAACAGAACCTGTGACATTATCCTTCAATTAATCTTCTTTATAGTTATTGCTAAAATACTTCCCAATATGAAATACTTGCGCTAGATGAATTACGAAATATATTCAAAAGACGATATTGAGAAGAAGAAAATTTCTCCCAAACCTGGCAATTTTATTGTAACTCATGGAGGTGGTTTTGATGATTTACTAATCCACATCTTTACCAATTCCCGCTGGAATCATGCAGCCCTTGTGATATCTTCCGAGGGAACAATTATCGAACTTGAAACTACAGGTATCCGAAAACGTACACTTAATGAATATCCTGGAGGTGATTTTTACCTTGTGGATGTTGAACTGAGTGAAGAAGACAGAGCACAAACTGTTGCTTATGCGCAAGCTATGTTAAAAAGGCACGAGAAATATGGATTTCTTACCATTATTTCTATTATTTTAAAAATAATAACTCATTCCCGTTTAATTATAAAATTAGATGGTACGTTAATTTGCTCTGAATTTGTTGCAAATGCTCTTAGTGAAGGTGGTATTATTTGGGATAAAGATACCTCGCTTATTACCCCAGCCGATCTGTATCAAAAATTTATTAATCACTGAGCAGTCATGTAAGGCTGACTATACTATTATATATAGCAGAGGTTGAAAAATGTTAATTTGTGGTGATTGTTGCGGAATTGGCATCAGTCTGAGTAGTTATGTCAATTGTTGAAGTTGATGTCCCTGTTGTGATACTTGTTGATGTGTTGGTGTTTCCATTTGACGAATTGTTTCCCGTATTTGATGAATTATTTATAACAGTTGTTGTGTTTGAATTATTGGTTTGAGTTATTGTCGTTAAACAGTTGTTGGTGACATTTACAGTATTATTTGATCCTGCTCCGTTACCAGAGATATTTATATTGGTATTTCCGTTGCATGCTTTCCCATTTCCTGGTATAGGTGTAGGAGTCAAAGGATTAATAGTTGGTGTCGGGGTCGGTGTGGCAGTAGGTCCTGTTGTTGGAGTAGGAGTACATGACGGTGTAGGAGTTGGCGTCGGAGTCAGTGTGGGATGATGTCCTTTGGTGGGTGTGGGAGTTGGTGTTACTGTTGGAGTCGCCGTGGGTGTAGGAGTAATAAACGTTGCAGCTGTTGAAAATTTATTATTATTTGCACTTGCTTGAACAACAAAAGCAGAATAGGTTCCTATTACACATAGGCTTGCACAAATGAGTAATTCGTATGTAAAAAAAAATTTATATTTTTTCATGATCCTACTTGCTGCGCTTCAATTTGTTTACGAACTCGTATTTCTGTTTGCTTTTCTATTTCTTTTTTAATATTCATTAGTTCGAATCCTATGAAGACAAGAATCGGTATTGCAATAAAGATAATAAATCCTTGAACTGTTTTAAGAAATTGTGTCAATTTGCCAATATAAGGAACTATCATAAAATCTTTTCCGATTACAGCGGATTTTTTAACAAGTTCCGGATCAGCTACTTTATTAGCATCTCCTTTAGTTTGGAATTCTCCGTTTACAATTGCGTGAATTCTGTGTGTGACAGTAATATCTCCTCTATTAAATGTGATGATGTCACCTACTTGATAAGAGGATTCAGGTTTCACAAATACCATACTGAGAATTGGAATTCTTGGTACCATACTTCCTGTAAGGACAGTGTATGATCTGAGGCCAAGAAGAACAGAACTTTGTGAGGTAATTAGAAGAAAAAGAACAATCGGAATAAAGGTAAATATAAAGACTGCAATAATTGTTTTAAGAGTGTTTACTAGTATTTTCATATTGTTTGAATTTCGTTTTTTAAAGTTTTACCCTTTTCCCGATAGTGCAAGCAGCGCTACTTGCACTACCTAGGATTTAGGTTATTGACCATCAGAACCACCAAACGTAGCATTAAAGCCGAGTGTTTGAGCAGCATCTGTTGAATTTCCTGCTGGAAGTTCTACTGTCATACCACAGCGTGATGTTGCTCCAGGAGCGATAGTTCCACCATTAAGTGTTATCGTTGATTCCCAAACATTAAATGCTGCAGGACCTGCAGTAGCACTGCCACTGTTTGAGTCACAGGAAATGGATACAGCTAAATCCCCTTCAAGTGCTGAATGAGCGCCTTGATAAGCTGTAGATCCTGTACCACTAGGACTACTAAATAAAGCAGTTAAAGGAGATAATGTCCCGTCGCCGCTATTATATAGCCAGAAATAAAATGTCTGTGGTACACCTGGGATTAAGCTAGTTAAACTGATAGGACTTGCTATTGAAGTACCACAATCTAGTGGTGTAGGGCCAGCACTGTCATTACATAATTCTAAAGCTGGATTCCCTGATGAGAAGGTATTTCCATTAGCTGATGCCGTTACTACGAATTGTGCGTATGCAGCACCTCCTAATAACGCTAAAGCTGTAACAATGGATATTCCACTCATAAAAATTTTTTTGTTCATTATTTTTTCACCTCCTTTCTTTTTATTTAAAGACCGTTTTATTCATTAGATTTTTTCAATAAAAAAACCGACCAAAATTTAGTCGGTTCCATAATTTGCTATAAATTTTCTTTGAATTGATTGGGCAGATAGTTGTGACATAGTTATAAAATATTGTTGTGCTATTGAGATAGTTATAGGGTTTTGTAAAATAAAAGTCAATATGACTCAAAGAGAACAAACTGAACTAAAAGCTATCAAAAAGTTTTCACGAATATTTTCGAGCACAAAAGAAAAGCCTGTTATCACAGTCTTATTGTATGAGTTTTGTAAGTGCAAAATATGCGCTCAAATTGCCTTGAGTTCACAATGTATTTTGGTTAGGCAGTAATTTAAATACTAGAAGACATAAAAATGAATATTATTTCAAGCTCAGCTTAGGCTTATATCGATGAGCTCGGTTTATCCCTTAATTTAAATTCATTATGAAAATTATAACGGAGGATAAATTACCTGCGATAATTATGACGGTTGAAATAAAAAAAGAAAGATAGTGAATTCGTGAAGATTGTGTAATTATAAAAAATAATTCAACTTGGATTTATTAATTTCTGCCTCTTGGAAGTTGAAGAAATCTTGAAAGCCGTGGCTTTTCTTTTCTTGGCAAAGCTAATTCTTCAGGAGGCTCTATAGTTTCGGAAAAAGTAACAACATTCCATTCACCATGATGAGGAGGTAAAAAGGAAGCAAGTCCTCCGGGATTTTTAATTGCCCAGCCTGTTGAGAGTTGATATGCACCGTTATTACCTACTTCTGCATTTCCGTAGCAATTCTCCACAAGTTTTGCCTCTCCTCTTAAACCTGTTCTATAAACATAGGCTGTCCCTTCATGTCTTCTTCCAAAGAATTCTGTATCTTGGAGCTCTTCTGGTTCTAATAATAATCGATGAGAAATAACGCTTTCTACAATATTTCTATCCGCTGCACGTTTAGTTACTAAGGGAAGACCCTTAAATTTTGTTTTCATGGGAGTAACACTCTCAATAGCAAAAGATGGATTTTCAATAGACATAGTATATTAGTGTGAGATTAGTCTTTCCACAAATTTATAGAAAAAGAATAGTATCATGGACCTATAAAAATATCAAGTGAGACATTTCTTTTAGTTATCTTGTAGAAAGTTAAATCTTATTTATTTCCCCATAATTTCGGTAAATTATTGGAGTAAAGCGCCGTGGCAAACCAGGCCCAATTTTGATCATAATAATTCGTTTTATCTTTCCAATAGCCGCCTTCGATATTGTTTTGGCCATCAAATTCTTTGAAATAGAGTTGTTCCGCTGTTGTTGGATCGGTTACTGAAAGAACAGCAAGCATACCAGTTATGTTACTCAATGAATCATAATTAACAGCATCTTTGCCATTGTTTGTCAAAATTGCAGTGTAATCACCCTTTTTGAATTGTTGTTCAAAAAAAGATTTGTATTTATTAAGATATGCCTTTGCTTGCGATGAATTATTCCATTGTGCGTCCAGCGCAACTCGGAAGAAAATTCGGAATGAGTCATATCCATAATCCGCTTGATATTGATCAGAAACATATGGTGCGGCAGATTCAATTGCTCCGTTTACGTTATTAATAAGAATCCAATTCGGCGGAAGTTGATTATTATTCCCTCCAAGTTTGTTTAATAATACGTAACTGTCATTAGCTAATTGATTCCATGGATGTGTTGGATCAATTTGTGCAAAAATTCGATAATATGCCGGTGACAAATACGATGGATCGACCAAATAACCATTCGGTCGTGCTGCTCCACTTCCTGAAATCAGATAATACTCCCCGTTTACTTTTACAACTTCCTGCCTCCAGATATCGGAGATAATCGCTTTTGCCGCAGTAAGATATTTCGGATCATGCCATCTGCCATCTGCCATAACAAGTGCCATTGCGATATCTTCATCGGCATCAGATGCGGATGCGGTATCTTTTTCGACAAATTTGTTACCTTGTTTAACGAACTCCCATGAGAATAGTTTGTCTTGTGTACGATATTGCATATGATCTTTTGTCCATGCCCAAACACCATTAAATGTTGCTTGATCATTTGTCCACACTGCTCGTAACATCGCATATGACTGACCCTCGGATGTTGTGGTATTGGATTGTGGATCAATTACTTGTCCATAACTATGGATAAAGGTTTTTTTGTAGAACTTCCAGGTATTATCAAGAATAATAGTGAATCTATTTTTTACTTTATAAATACTCATCCAGTCTCCATTGGTACTGATGTATGTCGAAACATTCCGGTATCCATATCCATCATTCCAATCATCAAGCAGGGTTGCATCATCTAACGCTTTTTTAATGAATGGGAAATTATTAGATTTTATTTGTTTTACCATTTCATGTGACAATGCGATATAGACGGTCATAGTCCAATTTTCATCATCTGTCGCCAATGTTACTGCTGGATCGTCTTCAATTTTCCATGCCCAATTGGCATTGGGAAAGACTTTATCGCCAGGATAACGCTTCGCATGCAGATCAACATACATATAATCATCAATGATAATATTCGAATCGGCTGGTAAATTATTTTTTATCCAGTTAATTGCGTTTACCTGCGGTGTTGTTTCATCATGAGTGTACTGCCCGATTTGATGAAAATAATAATAGACACCAATTCCCGCAATTAACAGTAAAGTAATTGGTATATAAAGAAATTTGGCTTTTGAAGTAAGTTTATCTACAAATAATTCAGTTGTCATTCCAATACTCATTCCAAGAAATGGAAGAAGCGGAATGACATAGAAGTCGATAACGAGTTTGCCTCTCATTAAAAATATCAAAAAAAATCCCACAAGAAGTGCAGGCAAACGGAATGATTTTTTCCAAAAACTTATCACTATAGTGAAGAAAGATGCTATCGCACCGGCAATAGTGATAAATGAATCTTTGGTAAGCCATGTTTGTAGCGATGCATAAAAATCACTCCCGCTATTCCAAAATGGAAGATTTGCACCACGAGATGCTTGTGACATAAGTGAGGTAATCAAACTTACATGAGGTGTATAGTTCCCCATAAAGCCAACAGGGAAAAATTCACTTTTAAGTATTGCATAAATAAAGTATAAAGAAACAATAATCCCATTAATTGTGAGCCATTCAATAAGTGCAAATGTCCGATGATGTTTGTTAAATTTTGTATAGATAACATACAAAAATCCTGGAATAAAAAAGATCGCATTTTCTTTTGAAAGAATTGCGATTCCAAATGTGAGCGCGCTTAATGCAATATATCGAAGTTTTGAGGAAGTATTGGTTAACAGATACAGTGATAAGAATATCCAAAACGTCATGATGTTATCCAAAAGAACGCGGCGTTGATAATAAATTCCCAGCGGTGAAAAGGCAAAGAAAAGAACCGCAATTGTTGCAGCAAATGTTTTACCTGAGATTTTTTTTGTTACTTTAAAGAGAAAAAACGTTGATGCGATATGTAAAAGCAGCATAAAGACTCTTCCCGAATTAACAGTTACACCAAACGTAAAAAATCCTCCTGATATCAGTGTCCAGAGTGCAATGAAGATCCATCCACCCGGGGCATGGTCATACCAATACGTGTACGGCTCAACTTTCCCCTGCGTTAGAAGCGACCATGCTTGTGACATATATGTGCCCTCATCGTTTTCGTAATAAGGGAAATGGAACATATTGTAGCCATGAGCTATTCCTGAAATTACCAATAACACAATAATTAGCAAAGAGGTGCTATGTTTTTTAAAAAATTTTTTACATCGTTTGATTACATTTTTCATAGTTTGGGGTTACATTACGTAACAATTGCAGGTCTGAATTTTAGTTGTTCACGATGAGCGTTGGTATGATGAGTTTTTTCCCACGTGAGGTTTCCCTGCAATAATCTGACTACTGCGCGAAGCGCGCTTAGTCCAAGCAGTATTTGATACGGAAAGAAAAAGAAAAATGTGACAAGCGAGATCCAGAAAGGATATCGAAGTTTATATGCTTTTGTAAATTCATAGAGTCCGACATTGAGCATAATAAGCTGCAGTGCAAGAAGAAGCAATGGTAAAATTGTCAGCATAGTTACCAAAACTGATAACTTGACGGTAAATGTCATAATGAGAGAAATGGGGATCATCAAGAAAAGAAGTGACTGCATTTCTGGAATGAGAAGGATATATCCGGCGAGTAACTTTTGTCGTCTTGTAGGAAGTTTGAGCCAATCTCCTTTTAAAAGAATTTGGATAAATCCTTGGTTCCAGCGTGTTCGTTGCTTGATAAAGCTTGTTAATGTCGGCGGTGTTTCTTCTTGGGTAGCATTTATTTCGTTATAAAGAATTTTCACTTTTGCGCCGTTTAAAGACAAACGAAATCCGATATCAGCATCTTCAGTGAGGCAAGTTTCATCCCACCCACCGATTTTCTCAACAAGTGTTTTCTTAAAAAAAACACTGTTGCCACCCAATGGAATACTTCCATTTTTAGCAAAAAAATGAAGTGATGATTTAAACCAAAAATAATACTCCAACACGTTAAATAATGAATACCATGAGGATCTAAAATTCATAAGTTGGACTCCAAATTGCACAACATCTGCATGGTCACGACGCATTACCGTGTTGACACTTTTGTAGATGTTTTTATGTGGTTGATCTTCAGCATCAAACACCACAACAACATCTCCTTTTGCTTTTTTAAGTCCTACATTAAGACTATGAGGTTTGTTAATTGGGAGACTGTTAAAAATAAGAAGCTTAATGTTTTTTGTACGAAGAGACTTTATTGTTTTTTGTGCACTTTTTATCGTTTCAACATCGTCAGATCTGCAGATGACAATTGTTTCTTTATATTCATTGGGGTAATCAATAGCGTTTATTGCCCGTATTGTGTCACCAATAACTTTTTCTTCATGTCTTGCTGGAACAAGTGCAGTTATTTTAGATCTATTTTTACTAAAAAGTCTGGTAATACGATTGCCGCTAATATTTTTCGAATCTTCCCAAGCATAGAGCATAAGATATAACGTAATAATTCCTTGAAGAGTCATTGCCAGTGCTAAGAAAACAATTGAGGTAATAATAAATTGAACGAAATGAACAAAAACATAAAATGTTAGAATTGCAAGAATTAATCCAATTAAGAAAGTATATAAGAATTCATTAATATTTTTTTCCCGTAGTTTACGCATAGTAATTTGCTATTTCGTTAGCGTCAAACTGATGTAATACAGAAAAAAACTAAGTCCGACGCAATCTCGATATAGTATCATACTATAAGTCGATTTGCAAGCTAAAAAGAGGTTATTTTGTTAATTGTCTCGTTTGAAAATGAGAATTTGATTTGAGGTATATACTTTTTTGAAATACTTATATAATTCTCCTTTTTCAACAGGATTATCATAAAGAGCAGTCCATACGGCATCCCCTTTTTGCATAATAATCCATTGTGCATATTTTTCGGGATGCTTTAATGAAATTTCCCAGTAGGGTTTATTACCAACATAGATAATCTCTTGCATTGGAATGGTACTCTTGGCAATACTTATCGTTCTTGCGTAACTATCAAGTAAAACATATCCGCCGGTATAATTTTTATCGATAAAATTTTCTACATTTACTGGAACTTTTTCTGCAGATAAACCAGTTGTCCCGTCTGCAAGGGTAATAACGGGAGTCATCCCAGCAAAAAAGAAATATGTTTGTGCAATAAGTAATCCAATTACCAAGGCTTTAAGGCTGTTGGGTATTTTTGCAATTAAGTATCCAGAAAAAACTGCCATAAAAGGGATCATAGTAACACCATATCGGACATTAAACAAATGATAGAGATAATCTTTTGGTGTGAGACTTGGGATAAAAATGACTGATTGTCCAAAAAAAAGTGAAATAACATTAAAGATAAATGGTACAAAAAGAACACCTAGTATAGCTAATGTTGCCCTACTTGACCTGCTTGCAGCAAATACAATTGCACCTACGAAAGAAATTACGAATATAATAAATCCACTATTTTCGAGACAGGTATATACATAATAAATAAGAGAAATTAATAAATGATGATATCCGGGAAGCTCATTCCTCTGCAGCCAAGCAAGTTGCTGTGATTTTGCAGAATAGATACTATCGGAAAAATACAATGGATTACCAAAAATTAACAGACACCACACAAACCAGCAAAGGATCCCAAATCCCGCTAAGGTTGCAAAAAGAATTACATCACCTTTCTTACGGGTAAAAATTCTTCTATTTAAAAGTCCTGGAGCAATAATAAAAAAAGCTTCACATGCAACAAGAAACCATCCATCATATCGGGTAAGAGACGCACAGAATGCAAATAATCCGGCAAGAATAAGAGATGGAAGTGATTTGATTTTATATAAATATTTAACAAAATAATAAGAAGATAAAACAAAAAATGCAATAAGGGGTACTTCTGTCATCGGCGTAGATTGTAGATATAAAATATTAAGATTAGTGGCAAAAATAAGAAATGCTATAAATGATGCAAAGGTATGTTTGGTAATAAGTTTGGTTAATTTAAAAATATATACACAGGTAATAATATAAAAAATTCCTGAAACAATAGATCCAGCCAGTCCGGTTCTCCATAAAGGATTGTAGAGAACAAATGGTGCCATCAAAAGGTGTGTCAAGGGAAGCCAAATACCGCCAAGTTGCGCAAATCCCGGGGTTAATCCGTTGACAACTTCTTTTGCAATATTAATATGTGATTCCGCATCTCCATACGCAAGAATCCATCCATGTTGATAAGAGATAACTGTTGCAACACATGCTGCCCAGCAAGAAAGCAAGAGAATAATTTTCTCTATTTTTGATGAAATAAAATAATTAATTTTTTCAAAAAAACTGTTAGTGTTCATAATCTAAACTTTCCAACCAGCAACTGGATACTGTCCGGAATAACGATATTTTTCTCCTGATCGATCTGCGATTTTTGTTTGTATCTCAGTATCCAAATGGAGTCCATGTCTCGTCTTCGGCCAATAGTGTGGTGCGATGATAAATTGGAATAAGGCAATCCAAGATGCGATACTCATTGATAGCCAATAGAATGGGACAAAGAAAACATATTGGATAAGGTGATAATGACCATGTTTTGCACAACCAATCATGTAGTAATAAAGATATAAGAAATTTCCGACAACCAAAGAAAAGACTCCCATATAGAGAACCGGCGTTGGGAAAAATGAAGTAATAAAATTTCCAAGAACGGGACGGAAAGCAAAATATGAGATAGTAACTGCCCACATCAAGGGATTGATAAACATCGATAGTACTTTGCCGCCAATTGTTAGTTGTGTCGTAATAACATTAAACCACCGTCTTTCAGGAAGAAAAGAGTTAGTATTTCTGGTATGAACAAAATATGTTTGCATATACCCTTTAATCCAACGTGATCGTTGATTAAACCAGTTTTTAAGACTACTGTTTGCTTCTTCCAGGGTTTGTGAATCTATGATTGCAGTTTTATAGCCGCTTTTTACTAACCGTATCCCCAGATCCGCATCTTCGGTGACATTGAAGCTATCCCATCCCTTAAGATTTCGAAGTGCTTGTGTCTTAAAATGATTACTCGTCCCACCCAAAGGAATTGGTGCATTAATTGACTGAAGTCCTGTGAGGACAAGATTAAACCATAATGAATACTCTGCGGCAAAAATACGAGTGAGTAAATTTTGTTTGGTATTATAAAAATTAAGTTTTGCTTGGAGGCAAACCGTGTATGGATCAGATTTCGCGAAACCTAACACTGATTTTTTCAGTTGTAATGGGTCGGGAATGTCTTCTGCATCATAAATAACGGCAAGATCTCCTATCGCCTTTGTTAAGCCATAGTTACATGCTTTTGGTTTTGTTTTTGGAAATGAATCAGGGACAATGACAACCTCGAAATATGCTGGCAAATCAATTTCTTTAACCGCATCAATTGTTTCTCGGTCATTTGACTCTAAAAGAAGCATAACTTGCAATTTTTCTTTTGGATAGTCAAGCTGGGACATCGCATCAATAAATTGTGGAATAACTCTCCATTCTTTATACAATGGACAAAAGACTGTATACATCGGCCATTGGCTTTCTTTTATTTCCCTTATTTCTTGAGAACTTATCATGATTTCTGCGGGTTTGGTAAAACTTCGAATAATTAGATTAAGATTAAAAATAAGATCAGCAAAATAAAGAATAGTTAATAAAGCTAAGAAAGTAATAACTGTTATGTGCCAATTAATAATTACTCCTAGAATAAGAATGAGAAAAAACATAACAAGGAATAATTTTTGATGTAAGACAAGTCGTTTAAAAGCAGTTTCGTTGGGCATTAATTGTGAGTAATGAAGATATTCTTTTCCTTTATAATGAAATCCTGCACCTTTTTCTATTTGTACACGTGGATGAAAAGGAACCGCTTCTCTTTTTTGAAATTTTAGCTTAATAGCCTGTGTACCTATTTCCCATGAAGACATGAAAATATTAATTTTTGATTTTCCATAGACTCTTTTGGAGAAGTCGATATTTATTCCCTCTATTTGATATCCTGCATCAATACTTTTTTTCAGAAATTCCAGATCAAATGTCCATGGTGATGGATCGATATCAAGCCTTTCAATGATTTCTTTCCGGAAAACTTTAAGTCCTGATTGTACATCAAAAGGCAGACCATGAAGAAGTGTTCCGAAAAGATAGGAAAAAGATTTGCTCAAAAAACTGCGGATAAAGGATACATCTGTATAATTTCTTTCCGCGATGATAATATCTGCCCCATTATTGATTGTATCGAGCATTGCAGGGATAAAATGAGGATCATACTGTAAATCAGCATCAATCATGCAAAGAATATCGTATTTTGCATAAGAAAATCCTTCCAGGAGCGACTGTGCTTTCCCTTTTTTACCATTTTTTATTTTAAGAGTTACAGGGAAACGCTGTGAAAAATGTCTGACGAGTGCGCGGGTATTATCAACGGAATTATCGTCAATAACGATAATTTCATATGCAATATTTTTGTAAAAAAGTGCATCGTTAATCTGTTCGATAAGACGTCCTATATTTTCTGCTTCATTAAATGTGGGTACAATAATTGATACGGAATTCATATAATATTTTTCTTTATTTGAAAATCAAATCCATTAAGGGGGCAGTAATAAATGATTTAGAAAGTAACAAAAATTATACAGCATTTATCATCATAATGCAACCTATAGCATATCAACTTGCAAGACTGGAAATATAAGAAAAATGTAAGTAAATACCAGAAATCGTATAAAAATATTTGAAAGTGTAACTTTTTAATCGTCATAAAATGATATTTCAATAGCAAGTTTGTTAAGAAATAATAGATAGAAAAATGTATTTTTGTAACATTTGTAAAAATTTTAAACAGAATAAATAAACCTATAATTTGCATATTTAAATATTAAAAAAGGGTGATATAATATCCCATATGGTAGAACAAGGTCGAGGAGAAGCGAATCTGCAATTACTTGCAAGAGTTACAGCATTTGAAGGAAGAATAGGTGAACACTTTAGTAAGACTGATAAGGATCCTAGCGCCGCTCCATCAAAAAAATCAGTGATATGGGCCGGATCTCCATCGTTACGTGGAGCAGTTACTCGAGGCGTAAGTCTCGCATTAGCCTCAGAATCTCCTTCGGATTTTATCACTGTTATTAGAGGGGAAATTGATAAAAAAAGGATAACTACTAATGGACAACATATATCTAATGCCGAAATCCCGCAAAATAGAGAGCTTGTACAAAAGTATCTACTTTCTAAGGAAGAACATTTTTCAACAACAGATGCACTGGCTCGTAGCGTTAGCGATATGAAGGAGGAAGAAGTCGCTGTCGGGAAATCAGTAGTAGAACAATTAGAAAGAATATTAGAAACACAACAATTTGATAGAGAACGTGTAGCAACCCTTCTTGCACAGCTAACTCTGTTATCAGAGGGGCAAAGTATTGGTGCTCGACAAAATTTAAAAGCACGTATGATACTTTTTGCTTCATTTGCAAGTGAAGCAGTAGCAGAATTAGGACCTCAAGAAACATTGGAAGAATCTCATGTAGTTTATCAGCGTGCCGATCAAGAGGAAACACCAACTGGAGTAGCTGCAGTACTTAAGGATATAGATGATAGTCTAGCTCTTAATGATGGAGAAAGAGCACCTTCTGCTCCGTCTCAAAGAAAAAATACAGATGTGGTTTTAGACGATATTGACGATGTCCTTAGGGGTTTCCCTCAGTAATACTATCAATTTTTTAATTTTGACCTGCTCCATATATCATAATATCCCTTCTTGCGGCTGGTCCATTCAGGCCGTGTAAGAATTGCAATCTGTCAGGTTGACTTAAAGAAGCTGTATAGATTGCCTGAAACTGCTTTCTTCCTTCTCTATCAAAGAAAAGATTAAGATGAGGTCTTTTTGGGGTTAAAAGAAAGGTATCTGTATAATCGACCATTTGTCCAACTTGATATGGTTTTACTGCTTGTTCGTGAAGTACTTGGGTGAGAAGGCGTGGGCCAGCATCAACGCTAAATTGTGGTTTAAGAAGACAAAATGCGTCTGAAAAAATATTCATCCTTGGCCAATATATATTTTTTTGTGCCATTTCATAGTTACTTTGTGGAGTATAAGGATGCTGCATATTTAATGTATCCAATTTTTGTTGCATATCCATTACAGCATTTCTAATCATATTTTTGAATAGCATTCCCCTAAAGATTTTATAGTATAAATCAATGCCGTCACCATTTAATGCAAATCCTCCCTGGTGGCTACTAATGCCATCTACTAGTGATTGGTCAAAATCTTTTGGAACACTAAATCCTGCCTTTTCTCTTAATTCATGAAAAGTTCTGAGATTATCTATTGCGCGTAATCTTGCTGCTGTTGTGAGTACATCATAAGCTTTTCTGTGCGGCACCAGCGCATCTCGACAAGTCATGTCGATTAAATGTTCTACATTTTGAGACTGTTCTGCTGGCATAAAAATTTCCTTTCTTTAAATTAATCTATCCTTTTAATAGTGTGATATTTCGTAAATAGATAAACATATTGAGAGCTGAGGCAGTTATTTTATAATAATTTCAGGTTGTGTTTTTATTTTGTAAACTTTTAACCCATCTTTATTGTAAACAAGATTATAATATTCTTTTAATTTCGGAGAACTGCCTAAGTATTCGGTTACTGCATCATCGCTATCTTTTTGATCTAATATAATCCAACTAGCATATATTTGGGGCTGTCTTATGGATGTATTCCAATATTTTCCAGTTCCTTCATGAATATATGTTTTAAAATCATATCCCAGTTCAAGCATTTCAGGATTATGGACTTTCGCGCTAATCATTATTAGACCCCCATCATAGTGTTTCTTAAACCATTTAACCATATCGTCTCCGTTTACTGCAGATGCTGCAGGTATCATTTCAATATTATTTCCTATTGGTAGTTGGTAAATAACACTATATACAGGATTTATATAAGAATATATTTGAATGCCCAACAATAAAATTAAAAGCATTCTTACTAAAACAAATCTAATTCTAAACAGATAAGTAGAAATTAGGGCTATAAACGGTAACATTGTTAACCCGTATCTCATATTAAATTCACTTATTTTAAGAGTAGATGCCGAAAGTATATTTGACAAAGAAAGAACAGGTTGATTAATAGGAGTATTTCTTTGTAATGTAAGGATCATAAAAGCAAAAATGGATAACAACATTAAAAAAGGTAAAAAGTAAAAAGTTTTTTTCTTTATTGAATTTAAAATCAATAATGGTATCGAAAATAAAGCGAATATAGATGGTATTATTCCATTCATCCAAACAACAGTTGTAAAATATTCCCAACCGGCTTGTAGAACTGTATAGTTGAATCTAAAGGTCTCAACGGTTGAGCTAGGTGATGATTTAAAGGATGGTGTAAGATATTCATCTTTCCAGTATAATGGATCGCCATATAACGCGGTCAAATAAATTGACCATACAATAAAACCAAAAGTGGCTATGGTGGCATATAAAATAGTTTTTCCCTCAGTTTCTTTATAACTTTTTGTTTTTATCCATAAATAAAATACTACTGCTGGAATTGATGAAAGCATTACTGCCCATGCTTCGTAACGAATAAGGGAAGCGGCCGCTATCGCTATACCAGCATAGATAAGATTTATTATTTTTTTATAATCTTTAATCCATATCATAAAATGATAAATAGCAATTATAAGAGATGTAATAAATATTGGCTCTGACATTGCAGTTGTTTGAAGATATAAAAGATTAATGTTTAAGGCATAAACTAGTGTTGCACCAAAAGATGCAAATGAAGAATTAGATAAAATTTTTGCAGACTTATAAAGGAAAATTCCACCCAAGATATAAGAAGCCATAGATATTATAGCTCCGGCAATTCCAGAATGCCACAGATAATTATTCCATATAAATGGAAGCATAAGAAAAGTTGGTAAGGGAAGCCAAACATTACTAAGTTGCCCAAGTCCAGGAGTCAAATTATCTATAATTCCTCTAGCGATATTAAGCCTGGAATTTGCATCACCAAAAAGTAAAATGTCTCCATGTATGAAATAATAAACGAACGAAAAAATACTTAATAGAGCGAGCAATGAAAATACTAAAATCGCCTGGTTATATGAGATAAAATTTTTTACTTTTTCAATAATCATATTTTAGAAAACATTAATTAAATTCTACTTAGAGAATTATCATTTGTTGTTGTTATAAAAAACACTAGTATTTTTGAAATAATAGTTTTAACTTTTTTAGGGACAATCCTTCGAAGTTTCCATAATATATAGCCCTTAAAATAGTTGGGATAAAAATTTTTATATTTTTTTATTATCATAAACGTTTCCTTTAACTGTAAATTATAGTTGGAGGAAGTCATTCCCTTTGGATTAATTCGGTATTGGGTCAGATATTCAGAAATGTTATAAAATTTTGATTTACAGCCTAAATTTAGCCATAGTTCATAGTCTTGGCCACTAATTATTTTTGAATTATATCCACCAATCCCATTAATTATGGACCTCCTTATAAGTACGCTACTATGGATGAAACAATTCTCAATTAAAATATATTTTCTTATTTCGGAATCTCTAGACGGATATTTTAATGCCCCAATTATTTCCCCCTTCTCATTTATAGTCTTCGCGAATGTTCCAACAAGACCGTAGTCAGAGTTTTTTTCTAAAAATAGAAACTGCTTTTTAAGTTTATTTTTATCAACCCAAATATCGTCTCCATCAATACGAGCTATATATTCGCCCTTTACTAATAATAATCCTTTATTTGAATTTATAGTTTGACCTTGATTATTTTTATTTCGATAATATCTTATCCTATTGTCTTTTTTCGAAAACTCTTTAATTATCTTTTCAGTATTGTCTGTGGATGCGTCATTAATAATAATATACTCCCAATTTTTAAATGATTGGTCTAAAACACTCTTTATAGTTGCCCTTATATAAGGAGAATCGTTAAAAGTTGAAGTGATAATAGATATTTTTGGATTTTTCATATTTATAATTTATGAATTAACTGCATTAATTTTTTATATATTTACATTTTTTGTCGTTCTAGCAATATCCCAGACAAAAGGATTATCTTTTGCTATTTTTGTATCGTAATAGCCTAATAATCTTGCAACTATTTCAATAGCTATGCCTCCAATAATCCATGTGATTTCTTTAATATTCTTAACTTTATACCTAAGAAAAAGCAGAAGTATTACGGCACTTGCTATATTTGCTACTTTTATTTCTTCTTCTTTATGGAGTCGATTATGGCCATTAAAGACTCTTCTTCGTTGTTTTATTAAATCCATTAAGTTTTCTGCACCTTTATTGTAAACAAGCGCATCATCAGCAAGAAATAGTTTATATCCTTTTTTTATAACCTTTGCCTGTATATACGCTTCGTCAACTGCTGTTGTAGTTGAGAGCTCACCAATTACGTTTCTAAAAGCTATAATTTCACCAAATCGAGGTATATTTCTATGAAACCACCACCATGTATGAATAATATAACCCAAAAAAGTATTAGGATCATTTACTGGGATAGGTGCTCCTCCAGTCATACCTATTTTTTTATCATATAAGAAAGGAAGACAAAGATTTTCTATTGTATCTGGAGCCGCTATTGTGTCGGCAGATTGTATAACAACAACTAATTCATTATGATATCTCAAAAATGTGTTTATTGCAGATGCTTTACCATTTCTCACATTTTCCCGAATTAACATGATTTTGTTATATTTTAGACAGTATTTTTTGACAATTTTATCTGTATTATCAATACTACCAGAAGAAACTACAACAATTTTTTTAATTACAATTCTTTCAGTTTTTTGATTAACTAAACTTTTTAGCAATTTACCAATGTTCTTTTCTTCATTGTATGCGGGAATACAAATAGAAATATCTAGAGTGTTTTTTATATTTTTTAATTTATTTTTCATAATTTGGAAATTTGTTAAGAAATAAATATGAATTTTTATTGAAAAAATTAAAAAATTTACTAATATGAGCGCCAAGTACAATTACGGTATTCAGTAAACTTACTGTTAGTAATACAGAAACAATGTCATTAATGTCAGCATGGTGAAGAAAGATACCGACTGCCATAAAGATAATCATGATAAGTGGTAAAATCGCTATTGTATACTGCTTTTTTGCTAGATGAAAGCTGACTATAGTATTAGAAATAGTAAAAAGCATAATTGCAAATGTGTATGGCAACACATATGGAATAATTCCTATTGCGTGTTTGCCTAATAAAAAGCTAATCGAAAATTTGCTTGATAAGACGAAAAATAATGGAGCAAAAATGGATAGAAGTGTTGATGCACCAAGGAATTTGTAAAATACTCTTTCTGAGTTTTTATTTTTACCCTCCAATTCTGCGATCTTTGTTATAAGGAAAACGTTAAACATTGAGCCAAAAAAATACGTAATTTTACCTAAAAGATTTAATAATCCGTATACACCAGCTTGATTTGGAGATAGATAATGTTTAGCAAGAATTAAATCAAGCGTCAGAAATGCAGCTATTGAAATGTTATTAAATATTGAAGAGAAGAAAAATTTTGTAGGAAAATCATAGGATTCATTCTTGTCAACAGAATTTTCTATTTTTGACATAACAAAAAGTGCACTGACAAATGCAAATGAAACTGAAAGCGGAATATAAAGATAAACATAATTAAATTGTTTAAATAATACTAATATAACAGCAAAGATAAGCTTGGAAACTGCTTCAATAACTAATAACAAACCTGCAAAAATAAATATTTTTTTTCCTTGCAAATATCCACGAATTATTGCATTAGCAGCACCAAGAATAATAATTGGAGAAAGACTAATTAGGGGCAAGAATTGGTTAATTTTAAAATAATTTGTTAATAACGGCGATATAATAAACCAAACAATTGCTATGAGAAAAGAAACTCTAATTAATTTTGCATAGACATTTTTGAAAAAACTAGATCCTGCAACTTTGCCGAATTTATGAGTTAAATAAGAAGTTTTGTAATTAATAGCGAATGTAAGAGAATTCAGGAAAATACTAATTAGATACCATAACGATGTTAACAATGCTACAATTCCAAATTCTTCCAAACTTAAAAATCTTCCAACAAAAATGCTAAATAAGAAATTACTCGCATAAGAAAAAAGTAGAGCTGCAAGATAAAAACTTTCTTGGGAGAATTTAGTAATAGGTAATAATTGTTTAGGAAGTTTTGTCATTTTAATAATTAAGAGAAATTGCAGGGTTTTCTACGATATAAGCTTCATCTTCCTGTTTTTTTGCTTTTTTCAAGTGCAATCCGTGTTGGGTTTTTGCCCAATGGTGGGGGGCGGTGATGAGTTTGTAGACGGCATACCAGGCCGCTACACTCATAAAGAGCCAGTAGAATGGGATGAGAAAGACATATTTTACTAACTCATCATGACCGTGTTTGGCGCAGCCGATCATGTAATAGTAGACATATAAAAAGTTTCCAAAAATTAATGAAAAGACTCCCATATACAGAACCCATCCAGGAAAAAAGGATTCGATAAATGTCCCAACGTGCGCGCGGAATAAGAAATATGTGACAGTTGTTGCCCACATTAGAGGATTAATAAACATTGAAAGAACCTTTCCACCTACAATAAGTTGGAAACTCAATTTAATCGAATTTTTGGAGAAACCAGAAAGATCACGGCAGTGAACAAGATATGTCTGCATATATCCTTTAATCCAGCGACTTCTCTGTTGGATCCAATTTCTATAAGAACTATTCGCTTCCTCAAGAGTAATCGAGTCAACAATTGCCGTACGATATCCTGCTTTCACTAGTCGCATACCTAAATCACAATCTTCTGTTACATTAAAACTGTCCCACCCTTTGAGTCTGATCAAATCTTTTGTTTTGAAATGATTGCTCGTCCCACCAAGTGGAATAGGTGCGTTGATTGACTGAAGACCTGTCAAAACCAAGTCAAACCACAACGAATATTCAGCAGTAAACATACGAGAGAGAAGATTTTGATGAGGATTGTAGAAATTGAGCTTTGCCTGAATGCACATAATTTTTTTGCCGCCTCTTTCAAAAGCAAGAACTGATTTTTTAAGTTGTAGTGGATCGGGCACATCTTCCGCGTCATAAATAACCGTGTACTCCCCTGTCGCGTGCAAAAGTCCATAGTTGCATGCTTTTGGTTTGGTTTTTGGTTGAGAATCCGGCACGACAACAATTTCAAAATACAATGGTAATTTTTGTTGCCGAATCTGACGGATGGTTTCCTTATCATCTTCCTCGAGAAGAAGCATCACTTGCAATTTATTCTTTGGATAATCAAGGCGTGACATCGCAGTGACGAATTGTGGAACGACTTGCCATTCTTTGTATAAAGGGCAAAAGACTGTATAGCTTGGCCAATTACGTTTGGTCATCTTCACGATCTCTGTTTCATCAATAGTAATTTCGGAGGGTGTCGAAAAACTTCGATAAACGAGATAAAGATTAAAGACAAGATCGATAAAATAAAGAGCCGTTAGAACCGCGAGGGTCACAACGATTGTCTCGTGCCAATTCAGAATAAGCGCCATAGAGATAATTAGTAAAAGCTCCAAAAGAATAACTTTATGCGTCCGTGTAAGGCGGAAAAATGCAGTTTCGTTAGGTTTTAGGTTTGAATGATGAATATATTCCTGCCCTTTGTGATGAAAACCCTTTCCCTTTTTCTTTTCCATTGCAGGAGAAAACGGAATAATATCTTCATGAATAAACGGTTGTACTATCTTTTTAATAAACGTTGTTAGCATATTCATAACAAAAATACCCAACCGTATATGTATATGGTTGGGCAGATAAGGATTGCGTTAATAATCCTAGAGTAGTATTATAAGGGATGTCCCATAATAATTCAAGAGGAGAATTTTATACTTTTTTAGTGAGAGGGTGCTGCTGAAATAATTGTGCGCACAAGAGTACTAAGGGTGTTGCCAAGTGCTGTATTATTTTCTGTTGGTGCTTGTGTTTCTATTGGAGTCGGTGATACTACGGAATTTTCTGTTCCACTAATTGGTGCTGGGGAAAGTGTAGGGGGAGGATTATTGTCATTAACGGGGGTATTTGTTGGAGAAGATGATTGTGTTGAAAAGGTATTATTTGACGAAGCGATGCTGGAGTTTTTGTTAGGAGTCGATGAAGAAGTTTGTGAACTGGCAGTAGCGTTGATACTTGCCTGAGAATCAACTCGTGCATAGGAATAGGAATGTTTATTAAATGAATTAGTGTTTTTTAATATAAAAAGTGTTGGTGTCGGAATACCAATCTCTTTCGGCGTAGGCTGTGTTATGGTACTGTCAGAGATTCCTTTTACTTCCCCGCTGGGAGTATTTTGCGGATATAGTAAAAAACTAATAACTAACCAAGAAACTACTACAAGAAAGAATGGTGCGGAAATTTTGTTTTGCTTAACTTGGTTAAGAAGATTTGTGGTATATTCTGCCGCCTTTTGCATATTAAAGGGACAGTGTAGAGAGTATATAAAAATTACACTGTGTTTGCAACAATGTTGTTGATATAATACTAACTTTTTTTTATTTTTTTCTCAGATTGGTTTTTATTTGATGTTTTTCATTTGCTCTCATATAATATGCTAATTCTGCTCTGTCCTCTGGATTCGATATTCTTCGTTGCATCGCATGGATTTCGCGTTCAGTCATACCTCCTCGTACCCCAAACTTTTCTTCTTCCACCAAAGCATCTGCAAGGCAATGTAATCTTACAATGCAGCTTCTGCAGAATAGTTTTACTTCTTTTTGTTCAGTTGCCGAAGTATAAAAATCTTCAGGTTTTTTTCCTCGACATTTTGCAGCATTGATCCACGGAAGTGTCTCATCGACAATTTCCTGCAGTTCTGCTCTCGTAGGTCGATTTTGTTGATTAGATAAATGAGAAGGTGTTGTGTTATTGCTATTTGTTGCAGGCCTTATTTGTATAGGGCTTCTAATTCCAAGTATTTCTAAAAATGTTTTCACCCCATTAGGAGGGAACAGTCCACTAAGATCTTCTGTAAAAAATCCTGCTTTTTTTAATGCACTGTATGTTATTGCACCATTGGTACTCCCGATTATTCGTGCTCTTGCCAAGAGTGTTGCACGGGCTTTTTCTCGTACTTCTTTTTCCAACAGTTGTTCAGCTGTGAGCGGTACTGTTTGTTGAGAAGCCTCATCCATGTCATTTTCTGTTTTTGACGGTGCATCTAATGGCGCCGTCTCTGTAAGTATTGCAGATGATGAAGCTGCAACAACAGGTAAAGCTTCTGGTAGGTTTTTATGAGAAGCATCATTGCTAGTTACTATTTCTTTTGCCTCTGTTGCAGGAGAAGCTGAATCATAAATGAGTGTTAGCGCATTGGGTGTTCTAGTGGGTCTTCTTCCTTCATGCTTTAACAAAAACTGCGAAACTGACTCATTTGCAGGTTTATAACGCCTTGCATAGGTGACTAAAAGGTCTAGCGGACGGTCACCAAAAAAATGAAAGGATGTATTTCTGAGATGACCAGTATGTATCTCAGACCTGTCAATTCCAAGTTCATCTGCTGCGCGAATAAGCAGTTCTTCTATGACTACAGGCGTAAATGCTTCAGGATCAATCTTTCCTCCTAAAAATGAAACCTGAATAACATCGTCAACTGTTGGTTGAACCCCTAATTTTTCACGTAAGAATGGTATTGGTTCCATGCCTTTTTTCTTACTTGCTTTTTTCAGATAATTAAATAAGCCATAAAGTGATTTCCCTTGGAAAGATGTATATCTTTTTTCCAATTCTTTTCGACCCCACAATGAAATAGGTGGCATAGTTTGTGAAGATTCTTTCTCCTCTCTGGCTTTAATTTCTTCCAGAAATGTTAAGAGGGTGGGCCCTGAAAAATCTCTGTCCCATGGGATAATTCTTCCTAAACGATTTGCAGCAAAAATATCCGAAGCAGTTGTTGGTATTCCTGCCCTATTTAATAGATAGGCCACTACATCCTTATTTCCCTCCTCTTCACGAACTAATCTCATTGATATGTCATAAAGCCTTTTTATTGAATGGCCATTAAGAAAATCTTGAGGTTGCCTTAATTCTTCAGACAACACCATAGAAGTGGGGGGACTCCCCGGTAAATGATCTGTAAAAATATGTAAGAAATCTTGTAATATGGGCTCTGTGCTCCATATTCCCTTCCAATAAACATATTTTCCCGATCGTATTGCATTAAAGACATCCAAACCACTTTTGTAAGAATGGTTTTCCCAGCGCCTTAATCCAGCCTCTGATCTAGTAAAAGCTCTTGCTTCATGATTTGTTGTTATTTCTTTGCTTGACATATTATTTAATACACTATATTATAGATACTTTTTAAAAATCTACTTTTTTAATAGTTACTCTATTAAAAAGAAACGTATCTGGAATATTTGTATCCCAGAGTACTATTATATACGATAACCCATAATAATATAGGTTTATAGATTCGTCAATATTTTTTCATAAATTATTTACAAAGTTCTGCACTGACAAGGTTTTTTAAGGCTTTGAGAAATGTTTTTTAAAAAATTCTCTTGAAAAGTAGCTACTACATTCAATTTATAGTAAACTAAGGCTGTCATGACGGCCTTTTCAAAATTTTAGACTATGGGATTCCTTGTGCCTGAATAGTTGAGGTGGCTATTCTTTCATATAATAAATGAGTAAAAAAAGTTCAAAAAAATGGCTTAATGGGCTGTTTTACAGGAAATTCTCTGTTGACAAATTGTGAAAGTTTCTGCTATTGTAGGATTTAAGACTGCACCGAAATAGACCAAATCTATTTCACCACTTTACTATAAGATATTATTGTGATATAATGTCCGTCAGTATAACTGGCGTAACTGTTGTCTCAATTTGTACATTTATTCAGTAGATATTGTATATGGTAAAAAGAAAAATAACATTAAGTGTTGTTGTACCGGTTTATAATGAATTTGGGAACATTCAACAATTTCATGAGAAATTGCTGAAAACCATGACAAAATGCCGGTCTGCTTATGAAATCATCTATGTTGATGATCATTCTACTGACGGAACGTATGAATGGCTCAGCGAAGTCTCCATTCAGCCAGCAGTCAAAGTACTCAGAAAAAGTGGTATCAAAGGGAAAGCATACTCCCTTATTCAAGGATTTAATAACGCTTCAGGATCAATATTCGTAATGATTGACGGTGATCTGCAGTATCCTCCTGAAAAAATTCCAGAACTTCTTCAAGGACTCAAAGATGCAGATATTGTTGTTGCCGAAAGAAAAGATTATAATGACGGACTTTTGCGAAGAATGATGAGCAAAGGCTTCAGAAACGTTTTCGGCAAAATGCTTTTTGGTCTTAAAACTGACATTCAGTCTGGAATGAAAGCATTTACAAAAGAAGTTTACCAAACAGTTCAAACCGAGCCGACATCCCCATGGACATTTGATCTCGAATTTCTTTATCGAGCAAGACAAGCAGGATTTGTTATCAAAGGTATGCCCATTACCTTCTCCGCAAGAACGCACGGTGAGTCCAAAATTAACGTTTTGGGACAATCAATGGAGATAGGAATAAATGCACTTCGTCTTAAATTAAAAAAGGCTTTCTATTTACCGATCCGGCCTGTTGATAATACAATGAGAGGTGCAGGTGTTGGACATAAAAAAAGAAAATACATTACTCATACAACACTGCCTTCAGAATATTCAGCTATCCAAACATTTTCTTTTGGCCAAAAAGTTTTCTTTATTGCAACTCCGTTACTGCTGATTTATTTATTTTTACTTTTCCCATTACCAACGGCGCGTGGTGTTGTAGCCGTATTAAGTATTCTTTATTTTGCTGACGCCATTTTTAATGTTTTTGTTATGTTAAAAAGTCTCTATAAAGACCATGACATACATGTTGATGAATCGGAGCTGGCAAAACTTAATGAAGAAAAATTGCCTATTTATTCTATTTTATGTCCTTTATATAAAGAGGCTCACGTTGTCCCTCAATTTTTGGAAGGTATAGCAAAAATTGATTGGCCGAAAGAAAAACTTGATGTGATGTTCCTTTTGGAAGAAGACGATGTGGAGACAATTCAGGCATTCTCTGAAATGACCTTGCCTTATTATGCAAGAACTGTCATTGTTCCGAATTCTCAGCCAAAAACCAAACCAAAAGCCTGCAACTATGGTTTATCTTTTGCGAAAGGGAAATATTTGGTTATTTTTGACGCTGAAGATATTCCCGATATTTATCAGTTAAAAAAAGCGTATATCGCATTCCAAAAGGTTCCTTCTGATGTCAAATGTTTGCAGGCCAAACTAAGCTATTATAATTCACGCCAGAATTTGTTGACTCGCTTCTTTACAGCAGAATATTCATTGTGGTTTGATGTCACACTCCCTGGCTTGCAATCATTAAATTCAGCTTTGCCTTTGGGTGGAACAAGTAATCATTTCGATACAGAAATTCTGAAAAAACTCCAAGGATGGGATCCATTTAACGTCACTGAAGATGCAGATTTGGGAGTTCGTTTATTCCAAGAAGGATACAGAACTGCAATTATTGACTCTACAACGTATGAAGAGGCAACCAGTGTTACGAAGAACTGGTTAAGACAGCGTTCTCGATGGATCAAAGGATACATGCAGACATATCTGGTGCAAATGCGAAACATCAGAAGGTTTGTCAAACAAAAAGGTCTATGGCACAACATAATTTTTCAAATGACCGTAGGTGGAAAAATAATGTTTGCGCTTTTAAATCCTCTCATGTGGATAATCACATTTATGTATTTTGCGGCATATACCTCATTTGGTCCAATCATGCGAGCAATTTATCAACCTCCTTATTCATATCTGGCAGTTTTCTCTTGGGTGTTTGGGAATTTCTTGTTCCTTTACTGCTATATGATTGCCGTCGCAAAGCGTGGACAATGGGATCTCGCAAAATATGTTCTTCTTATTCCTATTTATTGGGTTTTGATGAGTACTTCAGCCATGATCGCGCTTTATCAGCTTATTATGAAGCCTCATTATTGGGAAAAAACTGTTCACGGATTCCATCTTGATAAAAAGAATGCACCTGCACCTATTGTTCGTCCTCTACCAGCTATACCAACTCCTATCATACAGCCTGTTCCTGCTGTACAAAAACTACGTTTTCCCGTCATTAACATTGATATAAAAGGATACGCATCTCGCATGCTTTCAGCAGCAACGCTTCTCGACGGTTTTACTCTTTCTACTGTTGTTTTGCGATGGTTACCGTTATTTATGATTCTTAATATGGATATGATCACAGCGCGTTATTTTCTTGATTATGAAGATGCGCAAGTTTATATTCTTATCTCGATTCTGGGTAAATCCATTTTTCTTCTTAGTTTGTTCGTTTCTAACATCATGACAGGTTACATTACAAAAAATGCGCAAACCAAAGCAAAACTCTATCGTTTGATTTTTTTCACATTTCTTGTTAATTGGTTTGGCTTTATTATCTTTGGTCTTGAAGGAAATTACACAATAACAGCATTTCTGGGACAAAATTTTGTTCCGGCTATTCCATATATGAGTTATTACTTATTCGGTTTGTTGTGCTTTGGAATTGCCTACCGGATGAGCACGTTTAATTTTTATAAGAAAAATTACACATTCACCTTTTTAACGATTGCAGTAAATATCATATTACTTCCCTTGCTCTTTTATCATTATGCAAATCTTAAAGATGTTGTCGTTTCATTTGCCTACGTTGGCTCGCTTGATCTTGTCGCAATTGTAGGTCTCGAAATGAGTACTTATTACAAACGGATTGTTGAAAATAATTTAATGAGTTTTATGCGGGTGTTTATACGGGCTGAAGGAGAAAATTCACCAGCGAGAGGTAACTTGAGGATACTTGTCTTTAATTGGCGTGATACCAAACATAGTTTTGCAGGGGGCGCTGAAGTTTACGTCCATGAGCTAACAAAGCGTTGGGCAATGAGCGGAAATAAAATAACACTCTTTTGTGGAAATGATAATAAGCATGCTTCTTATGAAAAACTCGACGGAATTGAAATTTATCGCAGAGGCGGAACATATACCGTTTATCTATTCGCATTTATCTATTATTTCTCAAAATTCCGAGGGAAATATGACATTATTATCGATTGTGAGAATGGAATTCCTTTCTTCACACCGTTATTTGTAAAAGAACAAGTGATTTTATTAATTCATCACGTTCATCAAGAAATCTTCTTTACATTTCTTAGTTTTCCGTTGAACAGAATCGCAGCTTTGCTTGAAGGCAAACTTATGCCAATTGTCTATCAGAACAAAAATGTAGTGACAGTTTCGTCTTCTTCACAAGAGGATATTTTTAGAATTGGCTTTACCAATGCGGGAAATATAAAAATTATCCCAAATGGGATTTCGGAGTCATTTTTTGTTGACTCAAAAAAGACAGAATATCCTTCATTTATTTATTTAGGCAGATTGAAAGACTATAAAAATATTGATATTGCTATAAAAGCATTTGCAAAAGTACAACGCATAAAAAAGAATGCAAGGCTTTCAATCGTTGGTACCGGTGAAAGTTATTTGAAGCTACAAAAATTGGTTACTTAATTGAAACTTAAAAAGGCTGTCACTTTTCACGGCTATGTAGCCGAAGAAGAAAAAGTAAAACTTCTCGCAAAGAGTTGGGCAGCAATTCAGCCTTCGCAGATGGAAGGATGGGGTATCACTGTTATTGAAGCAAACGCAGCAGGAACACCGGTAATTGCTTCAAACGTTAAAGGGTTGCAGGATTCAGTTAATGATGGACTTACTGGAATTCTTGCTCCGGCAGGCAATGTTACACAATTTGCTAATGCAATGATGAAAATTGCAGAAGACAATGAATTGAGAGATAAATTTTCCCAAGATGCTCGTCTTTGGGCAAAGAATTTTGACTGGAATAAAAGCGCTGAAACATTTTACAATTTACTTGGTAAAGATTTTGAACGTGAAACAATTATCCCTACCTATTCAGAAAACATGTTTTCCACTACTGAAAAAAGTATTAATAATGCCTAAATTCTCTTTTTTTTAATTATTTTCCACGCTTGACTCTGAAGCTAAAATAGCCTATAATACTATAAGCTATTTTGGAAGAATTTATGGCACACAAATCTACAATAAAAAACAAAGAAAAATCTCTTCTTGCAGAAGCAATTCTTGAAACAGAAGCGAATGTATCGGTGAGCTTTTCAAAAAATATTAGAGAGCATCTCGTTTCAATGCTTAGTGATAGAAGAGTATTTCTTGGAGGTAGTGCGTTAGTCATAGCAACATTTGTTGGAAACGTTCTTAACTATATATTTAACGCATATCTCGGAAGAGTACTTACTTTTAATGACTTTTCATTAATAGGACTTATCGGAGGACTTTATTCATTTGCGTCGATTTTTATGGGCGCGTATTCTACAACAGTTAATTACCGTGGTAGTTTTCTTATCGGAAAGTACGGCGATTCAGCTGGATATACCTTTTGGCAGTATGCAAAAAAACAGGTACTCCTTCCTTCAATTATTTTGACTGTACTTTGGTTGATTTCAATACCTCTTTTAATGAATTTTTTCCATACAACTAATATTTATCTGTTTATCCTTTTTAGCGTGATACTTTTTGTTGGATTTATCAGTAATGTCAATCAAGGTTTCCTTTATGCAAAGATGATGTTTGGCGCATTGGCAGTTACCAGTTTGATCGATCCTCTTGTACGGTTAACGACTGCGTTTTCTCTTGTTTCAAGCAATTTAAAATTATGGACATTCTCAGCTGTTCCTCTTGCTGTTTTTGTTGTTTTTATTGTAGGGTGGATTTTAATTATTAAACGTATTTCAAAACCCAAAAGTGCAACTCAAATAAAAGAAATATACGCGTTTCCTAAAAAGTTCTTTTCAGTTTCACTTTTATCAGGAGTTTCAACAGTTGCTTATTTCACTTTTGATATTTTTCTTGCGAAACATTTTCTTAGCCCGACTCAAGCTGGGGAATACGCATTGGTTTCACTAGTTGGCAAAATGATTTTTTTCCTTGGTAATATAACTTCACCTTTCATAATACCAATTATTAGTAGAAAGGAAGGTTCCAACAAAAATTCGCTTAATACACTATATCTTCTTTTAGGGGCTACGACATTTTTGGTCCTTGTTGGTTTTGTACTTTTTGGTGTTTTGGCACCAATAACTGTTCCGATTCTCTATGGTGAAAAAGCTCGGGTAATAGTTCCCTATTTATTATTCTTCACATTTGGAATGGCTTGTTATGCTGTTTCGAATGTCATCGTAAATTATTATTTGGCACGTAAAAACTATTTTTTTACAATCGTAAGTTCACTGCTTATTTTATTACAAATAGCGCTTCTTCTTCTGTTTCACAATAGCGTGCAAGCAATAGCATCTGTCATGTCGATTGTTTTAACAATAAATTTGTTTGTAATTATGGGTTTACATTTAGGAATAAAACATGTTGAAAAATTTGAGAAATACTTCACTCACCTATACCATGCACATAAAAACAAATACCAACATTTGAATTATATTTTTGATAAAACAAAATAATTTATGAAAAAAACAACAGTAACCATCGGAATACCTGCCTATAATGAAGAACTAAACATCGAAGGATTTTTGCGATCAATTTTTACACAAAAACTAAATGCTCTTATTTTGGAAGAGGTTCTTGTTTACTCTGATTGCAGTACAGATAAAACAAATGAAATCGTGTTAAAACTTGCGAAGAAATATCCTAAAATAAAATTAATCCAGGGAAAATCAAACAAAGGAAAATACCGACGAGTGAACGAATTATTCCATCGCAATAAGAGTGAAGTAATTGTTATTCTGGACGCAGATATTGCTATGGAAAAAAATGATTTTCTTGAAAAATTGGTTCATATGCTTGTTGTTGATAAAAAAGCAGTGATGATTGCTGCACATATAAAGTTAGTGAAACCAGGTAGATTTATCGCGAAAATAATTCATGCGAGTTTTGTTTTTGGAGATTTAATGAGATTAAGTGTTCCTGGGTATGATATTGCTCCAAATTTCCATGGGGCAGCGACTGTTTATCGTGGCTCTTTTGCAAAAAATATTTCAATTCCAACGAACGCCTCTGATCCGCATCTCTATATATATTTATCTGCAAGGAAGCAAAATGGGTTTCGTTATTGTTTGCAGTCTACTATTTTACAATATGCTCCTTCTACAGTTGCAGATGTCAAGCAACTGATGCAGCGCTCTATTGGGAAAGACGATCCGGTTCTTGAAGATATTTTTGGCAAAGAGATTATTGAGGAGGTTCATTTTATTCCGCAAAGAGCGAAATTTATCGCTATTTGGAAAAGTTTCCGTATACAACCATTGTATACTATACCGGCAATGATGGTAAGTTTTTATTTAGGAAGAATTGTCAAACCAGGTAAAATAGATACATCTCCAGTTTGGAAAATCAATAAATCAACAAAAAAACCATTCTCCTATGCAAAATAGTAAAAAAACCATTTATTATTCAACATATGATGATATAAAAAACCCCCATTATGGTGGAGGTGGTGCTATTGCCGTGCACGAAATTGCTAAGCGTTTATCCAAAAAGTACAATGTACACATTTTGAGTTGGGATTATTCTGGCAAGAAAAAAGAAACAATCGAAGGGATAGCTTATGAGCGGTTTGGAATTCCTTCTCTTTCTCCAAAATTAGGAATGTTTGCTTACCAGATATTTCTTCCTTTTGTTATGCAACAAAAGATATATGATTTATGGATGGAGAGTTTTTGTCCACCATTCACGACAGCGTTTCTTTCAAAATTCAGTAAAAAACCCGTTATCGGTGTTGTCCATATGCTTGCCGCAGAAGATATGGAGAGAAAATACAAATTGCCATTTCATCTGATACAAAATTTTGGAATAAAAACATATAAAAATTTCATTGTAACGAGTGAGACAATTAAGAAAAAGGTTAAAGAAATAAATTCGAAAGGTTCAATTACCATAATCAGTAACGGCATTGAACAAGTACAAAAACCAATTCTAAGAAAAAAGAAATATATTCTTTTTTTGGGAAGAATCGAAGTAGATCAAAAAGGAATAGATCTTTTGATTGAAGCATTTAAACAATTCCATATCCAAAACAATGAATATCAACTGATTATCGCGGGAGATGGCGATCCAAAAGAAATAGCAAAAGTTAATGAGATGATTAAGAGTTTGAATCTTAAGAAATTTGTTGTTATAAAAGGAAAAGTGGCGGGCAAAACAAAAGAATCATTACTGAAAAATGCAACATGTGTTGTCGTATCATCTCGATTTGAAACGTATTCACTAGTGGCACTAGAAGCGATGAGTCATGGAGCACCACTTGTGTGTTTTGCAATTGAGGGCTTAAAATGGATACCTCAAAACTCAGCAGAAAAAGTAAAACCTTTTGACACTATGCAGTTGTCAAAAGCACTTTTAAAAGTTATTTCAGATACCAAACATACACAGCAAATGATAAAAGGAGGAAATGCTTATGCAAAACAATTTACCTGGGATTCTATTGTGAAGCAATATGAGAGGTCTATAGAAAATTTAATTAATTAAGGAATATGGATTTAGTAAAAAAAATAATAAAAGAAAAAAAAGATTGTGTTATCATTTCTCCTCATTTTGATGATGCAGTGTTATCATGCGGTGGATTATTAGAACAATTGGCAGGAAAAACAAATATAACGATCGCTAATGTTTTTACTGCTGCTCATGATAAGCCTTATACCCTATCAGCAAAACAATTTTTAAAAGCATCAGGTAATATAACTGCATTAGATTTATATAAAGAAAGAGAAAAAGAAGATAAAGCTGTTCTATCGCAATTTCCCGTTAAAGTTATTAATCTCGGTTTGCAAGAGGCTTTATTTAGAAGAAGAAAACAACAATCATTCTTGGGCAAATTCTTGCCAGAATTTGATCATGTGTATCCGACGTATCGCTGGCATATTGTCAAAAGAATAGCAAAAGATGATTATGCTGTTTCGGAGTTAAAAAAGAAGCTTAAGATTTTTAAAAACAAAAAAAGACTTATTTTTGCTCCTTATGGTATTGGAGAACATGTTGACCATGCAATTGTGCGTAAAGTTTGTGAGGATCTATTTGATACGGTTCTATTCTATTCGGATTTCCCGTATAATAGACGTCTAGATACTTATGGAAATCCAATAAATAATGGGAAAGTTTATCGACTAGACCCGGATATACGGAAAAAAACAAAATTAATTAAAACCTACAAAACACAATTTAGTGGATTGTTCCCAAATGGTAAAGTTACAAATCATGAAGAGGTTTATTTTTCAGACAAAGGTTTATGAAAACGGCACTTTATAAAACAATTGATCAAAAATTTATAAAAGAATGGCAGTTATTGTGGGAAAAATCATCATATGCAAATTATACAAATTCGCCTCAGTGGTTTCTTTCGGCAGTTGATGCATTCAAATTTAAAAATTACGCGATTATTGCTATTTATGAAGAAGAGAAATTAATCGCTACAGGAGCTTTTGTGAAAGAAAAAAAGTATGGTCTCTCTGTCTATACTATTGCACCTGCTGATTTTGTTTGTGGTGAGCCATTTTTGCTTGATTGGGAAAATAAATTATTAATAAAAACATTTGTTGCCAACCTATTGGCATTGGGAATTGTCAACTTCACTAATCTTCCCGAAAAAATAGTATTAGCATTACAAAAAGAAACAAAGCAGTTAAACGTAACAAAACAGACAATCAACCTTTTTTTCTCTATAAAAAAAGACGACAAGGAGAAAGTTTTGATTCCAAAGAGAAGCAGGTTAACTAATCGTATTCGAGGGCTAGAAGAACAATTTGTAATGGAATCGTTTGATGGAACGAATTCCAAAGGATTGGAATTGGTTTTTTCAATTGATAAAGAAAGCAGTAAAGAAAAAAAAGGATATAGTGCTTTTGCAAATAAAAATATAAGAAGTTTTTACAAAAATCTTTCACAAAAATTAGAAAAAAAATTCTTAGTCGCAGTAATGTTTTATAATGAAAAACCAATAGCTTATTATATTGGTTTTATTGTTAAAGGGGTTTTCTATTGGAGTCAGAATGCTTACATTTCAGAATATGGGCAATATTCGCCGGGGAAAGTATTACTTGTGAAACTTATTGATTTTTTGGGAACAAAAAATGTTACAGAAATAGATTTTGGTTCGGGTGATTATCCTATGAAACGTTTATTAACTGATGAGTACCGAGATATGTATCAAATGACAATTAGCAAAAACGCATTTGTGAGATTGTATATGCAATATATAAACAAAATAGAAAATAATTTATACGAAAAACTCTATAACAATAAAATGCTCTATGCCACTTATCGAAAAGGTAAAAAGTTAATAAAATAAATACTATGAGAAAAGAAGATTATTCAATAAATACTATAAAAAAACTTGATGAATCTATTATAAAGCAATGGAAGGAGTTGTGGGAAAAGGCTGAAAACGCGAATATTTATAATTCTTATGAATGGTTTCTTGCATGTGTGGAAACATTTACTATTAAAGAATACGAAGTTTACGTGTGCTATAAAGATGGGAAATTAATAGCAGTACTTCCTTTGCAGCCGTATAAATGTTTTGGAGTAAAAGTATATGGAACTTTTTGTCGAGAAAGACTTGTTGATACGCCGTTTTTAATGAAGAACTATGAGAAGGAAACATTTAAATATTTCTTCGAAAATGTTTTTAAACGACATAATATTTATTTACAAAAATTAGATGATAAAGCAACAAAGATACTTCATGAGCTTTTCCCACATCTTTTTATTGTCCTTATTTCTGTGAATCCATTTATTGATCTTACCGGTGATCCAATATCTGCAATGTTGAAGTCTATGGTAAATAGAATTACGAAGATAATGAAAAAAAATACAGATGTATTGCGTTACGAAATATATAATACTAATCTACAAAAATATTTTAAAGCGTTGCTTGCTTTGCAAGAGAAAAGTTCCAAAAAAACCCGTTCAATGGATATTTTTGAGGATAAAAAAACAAAAGATTATTACTCCGCATTAATAAAATATTGCAATAAATTTGTTCGAATTAATATTCTATACTACAATGATCTTCCTATTGTTTATGAGTTTGGATTTCTTTATAAAAATATGTATGTAGGTGATCAGATATCATACCACAATGATTATAAACAACTCAGTCCTGGCAAAATTATGATTTTTCGGCTAATAGAGCATCTAAAGAATAAAAACAAACAAGTGACAACACTTGATCAAGGTGGTGGGATAAGTGACTATAAGCAGCAGTTTACTCAAAAATACCGATTATTTTATAACGTTTATTACTCAAATAATATTTTCGTTCTGTTTTGGTGGAAGTCAATTAATAAAATCAGAAGAGTAAAGCAGGTCCTTTTCCCAAAGAAATTTACTCGCGATCATGAATTTCTTTTTAAAACACTTTAAAAAGTATTCACGATTTCCTATTCTTCAAATTTTCATATAAACCTACCATATAAGTTAAAACAACTACCGCAAAAGAAAATCCAAATTTATTTGCAATAACTCGCTGTTTCCTTGAATTTTCTACGTAGTCAGCAGTAAGTTCAGGATTATTCATGACTGGAGCAATAACAGGAGGATGAATATGATTTGGTGCTACTTGATGTCCAATAGCCTCCAGGGTGTCATAAATCGTTGCATAATCCGCGCGTTTGTTTCTTGCATAACGCATCAAACCTTCTTTTGATAATTCTCCTAGTGCATCCATATGTCTTTTTCGCGCTCCTTGATATAGCAAGAAAATTTTTCCCCAATCCGGACCATATTTGTCAAGAAGTGTGACTAGCTTCATTGCGTCACCAAAAGCAGCTGAGGTTCCTTGTCCAAAAAAAGGATAAAACCCATGCGCAGCATCTCCGATAATAGTGATAAAATCTTTATAGTACCAAGGGTCTGTATGAATTGTCACAAATCCTCCTACCGGATTAGTCAGCAACTGTTCCGCCAAATCTTTATATATCGGCAAAAGTAGAGGAAAGTCATTAGCTATAAGATCTTTCACTGCATATTCTGATTGTAATTTTTTAAATCCGCTTTTATCTTTTGGATAAATGAGAAGTCCTGCAAGTGAGCCGTCAAAATTTGGAAATGCGAGTATAAATTTTTCTTTTGCGCTCCAAGTGTAGGCCACACCATCTTGTAACTGCAACTGTTTTACTTGTTCTTTTGATATATTAAATTGTTTATATCCACCTTTTGCGTATTCCTGCGAATGACTTGAGTGTTGCCCTTGTTGTAATAATGATCTGACCAAAGAATTTGTTCCATCCGCGCCAATAATAACAGAACAAGTAGCCGAAGTGATTTTTTTTGTTTTTAGATCCTGAACAAAAATTGTTTTACTATGCCTGTCGATGGATATAAGAGCAGTATTGTAATGGACAGTGACATTGGAATGTTTTGCTAACTGTTCAAGCATTATTCTAAGAACACTTGCGCGAGAAACAGCATAATATTCATTCTTCTTATCATAAGTGGGAGTATAAATTGGTTTGGCATTTTTTGATAATTGTGTTGAAGAGCCTTTTAATTGATGCGTATGTGGCTTAATTATTTCCCAAAGATTTGCTGCCTTTAATAAATTAACACCATAGGCAAGAAATGTGATATTGTAGGAGCGTTTAGAATTCGTATCATAAATCTCTTTTTGAGAGAGTCTCTCAAAAAGTTCTACTTTATAACCACGATTAGCAAGTAAAACAGCCATGAAACTTCCGCCAAGTCCTCCACCAATGATAGTAATTTTTGCGTTGGAATCAGTAATCATTATTATCTCATAGTATATCAAATAAAAAGATGTGTTACAACTAACGTTTTTTTGTTTTGTTTATGAAAAATAAGATATTAATTAAAAGTGTAATTAATAGAGAAATACCAACTCTTTGAGCGATTTGTTGCTGTTTAAGTGATTTTTCTCTATGGTCAGCGGCATGGATAGGATCTGAAGTGATAGTTAAAGAAACAGGTGGATAGATAATACGAGGGAAAAGATGATGTGCGATGGTTTCCAGTCTATCATAAACTGCATTTTTATCTGCTTTTTTGTCTCGAAAATATGTTAATAATGCATCTTTTGATAAGTCGGCCAATGCATCTGTATGTCTCTTTCGTTGTTCTTGATAAAGTCGAAAAATTTCTTCCCAATTACTCTTATTCTCATCTATAAGTTCAATCAATTTCATCACATCACCAAAAGCGGCAGATGTCCCTTGGCCGAAGAAAGGATAGAATCCATGTGCCGCGTCTCCTATAATGGCAACAAAATCTTTGTAGTACCACGGATCAGCATAGATGGTGACAAAACTTCCATTTGGACTTGTGAGAAGTGATGGAATAATTTCGCTATATGCTGATGAAAATTTTGGAAAATTTTCTGTAAAGAATTCTTTTATCTCCTGAGCTGACTTCAATGATTGTTTTTGAGGGAAGACAAATAAAGCAATCATAAAACCGTTCTTGTCAGGATGTAAGATGATAAATGACTTTTTTTGTGTCCAAATATGCACGAATTTTTCCTCTAGTGCCAGTTTTTTTACCATTTCAGGTGAAAGAATAAATTGTCTATATGTCCATGGCGCATACTCTTGCCTAGTATGTGTTTCCTGACCAAGTTGCAAAAATGATCTGATTAAAGAATGCGCTCCATCTGCTCCGATAATAAGATCCGTAGTAATACTTTGGATCTTTTGTGTCTTGGTTTGTTGTACGACAAAGGACTTAGTATGACGGTCAATGGATAATAAGGTAGTATTATAATGAATGGTAACCGATGAATTTTTTGCCGCTTGCTCGAGAAGAATTTTTGCAACGAGTGCACGAGAGATAGTGAAGTATGGCGTTTTTTTCGGATCCGTTCTTGTGACAATTGGTTCTTTTTCGTTTGCTATATAGGTGATCGATCCATTAAGAGGAAGGAGATACGGTTCAATTACTTCCCATAATCCTGCTTCTTTGAGTACAGTAATCCCATAACCAAACAGAACAATGTTATAAGACCGTTTTGAAGCTTCATCAAAAATATTTTCTTTTGCAAGCCGTTCATAGATATCTATGGTATATCCCTTTTTTGCAAGCAAAAATGCTAAGAAACTTCCTGCTAAGCCGCTCCCGATTATTGTGATTTTATCTATCTTTTTTTTACCCATAGGATCTAATCTCATAGTTTATCAGCCTTTATCGGAAATATCAAGGTCAAATTAATAGGATAATAAATCTTAAAACCATCTTATAGTTTGCAAATTTGACGCATTTGTTGTATACTTCTCTATAGATGCTATCATGAATTTACTTAAAAAGTACAAAAAAGTCATTAGCAATATTTTGTTTATTCTTTTTGTGGCCGGTATTTTGGTGCTTTCAGTTCGTGGACTTCCTGGTAACCCTACACCGCAACAGCTCAATACGCTCTATTGGAAGGACAATGGACCGTTTGAACTTTCACCTGAGCGAGGAAGATTTGCCTTACTTTATTCAATTGTTGAGGATCACACTTTTCATTTAGAGCCTAGTATAGCCAACTTTACTGCACCTGATGTTGGATATTGGAATAATCATTTTGTTTCAATTTTCGCGCCTTCAATCTCTTTTCTTGCTATTCCAGGATACGTAATTGGAAAATATTTTGGTTATTCTCAATTTGGTGCGTTTCTTTGGATGTCGCTTTTTGCACTGTTTAATGTCCTTCTTATTCGTATAATTGCTATTAGATTGGGAGCAAATCCAATTGCGGCCGCTATTGGTGCTCTCACATTTCTTTTCGCAACACCAGCATTTGCCTACGCAGTTACAATTTACGAACATCATCCTTCAACGTTTTTGTTGCTATTATCATTTTATCTTCTTATCCGTTATAACAATCTGCTTTCATTAATTGCTATCTGGGTACTTTATGCTTTTGCGTTTACTGTTGATTATCCTAATTTATTTATGATGTTCCCTATTGCTCTTGCGGCTTTCTTCCGCAGTGGTGTTGTAGAAAATGCTTATAGAAGAGTCTCAGTAAAAATTTCTCTTCCACGGCTTTTTGCAGTACTTGGAGTCATTCTTCCTCTTGCCTTTTTATTATGGTTCAATCAAATGTCATACGGCAGTCCCTTCAGACTTTCAGGTTCTGTTCCAAGTATTGAAGGAGTAAGCGCAAAGGGCCTACCAATTTTTGCCTCAAATGTAGGGAAAAAAGTAGTTAAGACAACCCAGGCAGTTAATACTCCTCCGCCATCAACTTTGACCTTTTTCCAACCACGAAATATGTTGAATGGCTTTTACATCCTTCTCATTAGTCCTGATCGTGGCGTACTGATGTATACACCGGTAATGCTTTTCGGTATTGCAGGAATGTTTTTGGCTGTAAGAAAAAAACAAAAATATTTTTGGATACTTCTTGGGGTTGTAGGATTTAATTTCCTTCTTTATTCCATGTGGGGAGATCCTTACGGTGGATGGGCATTTGGTGGCCGATATCTTATCCCGGCATATGCAATATTGTCAATTTATATTGGCTTACTGCTCACCTATCTTTCAAAAAAGCGAATTGTTATCTTTTTATTCTTTATTGTTTTGACATATTCAATTATGGTGAATTCATTGGGTGCACTTACATCAAATAGCAATCCGCCACAAATCCAAGCGCAATCTTTGTCAGATATTACTCACACTAAAGTCAGTTATACCTATATGCGAAACGTTAATGATTTAAACAGCAATATATCAAAATCTTTTGTATTTCAAGCCTTTGCGGATAATTACATCACAGCATGGCAATATTATACCTATATAACACTTTTCATACTTGCGGTTACAGGATCGCTTGTTGGCTATTATTTGATAACGTTAAACGATAAATCTCGAAAAGGAGGACGATATGCAGTTTAATCCGAAATCTTTAAGTTTACAACTGAATTTTAGCCAAAAGAATTTAAACGATCTTCGTGATTTTTTTGAGAAGCATAATAAATTAATTCTCTTCTTTATTCTCACAATGGTCTCCATTACAAGTTTTCTATATTACTTATCTAATGGTCTGGGTGTTGCATACAATGATGCCCGGTCGCATTTAGATATTGCTCGCCGTGTCGTTGAGAATCTTCAGCCTGGATTTGCGCAGCTTGGAAGTGTTTGGTTGCCTCTTCCCCATCTTTTAGCAACACTGACCGTATGGAATAACTTTATGTGGCATTCAGGCTTGTCAGGTGCCTTGGAATCAATGGCTTCATATGTTGCAACAGGAATTCTTATTTATCAGATATTAAAAGTATTAGGCGTCTCCAACATAGGTCGTCTTGTCGGGGTTCTTATTTTCGCGGCCAATTTAAATATCCTTTATATGCAATCAACCGCTATGACTGAGCTTTTGCTTCTTGGAACAATGACGGCCGGAGTATATGAGCTTATCCAGTGGCATAAAGAAGATAGTATGTTGCGGCTTGTAAAATCAAGTTTTTGGATTATGCTCTCCACAATGATTCGTTATGATGGATGGTTTCTTCTTATTTTTGCTTCAATTCTTGTTGTTATTCAAGCATACAAAAAACACGGATATAAGGCTGCGGAAGGAGCATTTGTTCTTTTCGGCACCATGGCAGGATTTGGCATTATTCTTTGGATTTTTTGGAATTGGATCATTTTTAAAGATCCATTATATTTTATTACTGGTCCTTATGCGGCGGCTACACAGCAACAGCAAATCGCAGATGCAGGTCAGCTTTTGACAAAGCATAATTTACCTTTTTCAATAGAGTCGTATCTGTATGCAGTCATTTACAACGAAGGTATGTTGCAAACGATACTTGCGGCGATTGGTATGGCATTTTTCTGGTTTGATAAAAAAATAAGCAGAAATCTAAAAATGGCATCGATTGCACTGCTCGCTCCATTATTTTTTAACATTCTCGCGCTTTATTTGGGACAATCTGTTCTTTTTATTCAAGGGCTAAATGGTAATTCTTGGTTTAATGTACGTTATGGTTTGATGATGGCGCCAACAATCGCGATTTTTGTTGGATATCTTATTTATCGATTGAATGCGATCAAATATATTGTAGTATTACTTATTTTGTTTGTTATGTTCTTTTCTTTTGCCAATCGAGATGCGGTAACTATTGATGACGCAATTTATGGAGCAAGTGGAAAAAATGTGAGCCAGGTCAGTGGATGGCTTCATACGAATGCAACAAATACTCCTGGTTTTGTGTTAATTTCTGTTGCTTCTCATGATGCCATAATCTTTTCTTCAGGAATGCAGATGAGTCGATTTATTCATGAAGGAGACGGGATTTATTGGACGCTTGCAACAAAGCAACCTGCACATTGGGCACGCTGGATAGTTTTGCGTGACAATGACATGACAGATCAAACATTTAAACTGCTTCATAATAATCCTGAATTTAAAAATGATTATTTTCTGGAAGGGAAATATCCGTTTGCTGACATTTATGAGATAAAGCCGCAATATGTAAAAGATCTTCATACAAAACCGTTTCCCAAGACGTAGTTTATCGCTATAATAGAAAGGCAATGAAATTTTCAAAAGACGAAATATTATTTCTTATTGCCACATTTTTGTTTGGATTGGGACTAATGTTAATTATTCTAAAAGGTATAACTTTACCTGCAAGAATAACTGAGGCACTTCCACAAAAACACTGGCAAATTGAATCAATTGATACAATGAAGTATTCTAGAGATTTGGCAAGGCAGGGTCTAAATAATCTATCCTATACTTCAGAGGTTGATAAGCAAGTCGCATTGATCGCCGGAACCGGAGCAAATTACATCGCGATTGATACGCCTTATGATGGAGAATTTCTTCCTGTTTTGAAATTATGGGTCAATGCAGCGAGAGAAAATGGTTTACATGTGTGGTTCCGTGGTAATTGGTCGGGTTGGGAAGGCTGGTTTAACTACCCATCAATGACTGAGGCGCAACACATAGCCAAGACAAAACAATTTATTTTGGATAATAAAGATCTCTTCCGGAATGGTGATATATTTACTGCCTGTCCAGAATGTGAAAATGGGCTTAAGCTTAACCCTGGCGATCCTCAACAAGTTATATCATTTCGTCAATTCCTTATCTCGGAAAACACTGCAGAGAAAGAAGCATTTGCAACAATTGGGGAAAATGTTTCTGTTAGCTATATTTCTATGAACGCAGATGTTGCAAGAGCCGTAATGGATCAACAAACAACTAAACAACTGGGAGGTATTGTCGTAATAGATCATTACGTCCAAACCCCTCAAGAGCTCGCAGAAGGAGTAGCGGAAATTGCACAAGAATCCGGCGGCAAAGTAATGCTTGGAGAATTTGGAGTACCTATTCCTGACCTTCAAGGAACCATGACAAATGAACAACAGAAAGACTGGATTGAAAATGCATTGCAATTATTATCTGTTAACAAAGATCTTATTGGAGTTAATTATTGGGTGGATGAAGGTGGCTCTACAGGCCTATGGAACACAGATAATACCCCAAAGCCCGCGGTTTCGGTTATAAAAGACTTTTATCAATAAACTACTTATAAGCCTTTTTATTTTTTTGTAAAATTTAAATATTTAGCCTCTAGTACAAATATGAATTGCCCCTTGACAAATACTATATCATATTGATATAATCCCATATACATTATATATAGGTCTAATTAAAGACCTGGAACTTATGAAAAAAGCGATATCAATGACAGCAATTACAGGAATACTCTTTATGAGTGTTGTTCTTCCTGCTTATGCAGATCCAATGCCAAATTTTGGCACATGTCTTAATCCACAGTGGGACCAAACACAAGTTAATTACGGGGACAATCATGGTGTTGTCAATGTAGGTACTTTTTCAGGAACTGATACTATTTATTCGTCAAACGGCAATGTACTTCAATGTTTGTGTACAGGTCTTGGTCAAGGTTATCAAACAAACTGGTTGAAAGCTTCTGGTTATTCAAGTAGTCAAATTGATTATCTTACTGCTCAAGGATGGACATATATTCCAGATGGTAGTGCATGGGGTTTGGCTGATACCGCTTATTTAGCGCAAAACAGTAATTATGATTGTACAGCATGTACACCTACTCCAACACCATCAGGTACACCCACACCAACAGTTACTCCAACAGTTACTCCGACTCCTGGTCCAACTGCAACACCAACACCTGGGCCTGCAGCTACTCCTACACCTGGTACACAAGTAGGTGCTGCTTCAGCGAACAATACATTAGCATTTACCGGTAACTGGTTACTTATCCTTGGCGTCTTCCTCGCAGGAGCTGCATCCCTTATTCTTGGGGTAATATTGAGAAAGTTTAGTAAATAAACTTTTTAAAACTCCTATGAAAAAATTACTCTCTTGGTTTTTAATACTCCAAAGCTTTTCCTTGTTAACTGTTGGGTTGTATCAATTATATCTCCACGAAACTCCAACTTTGCTTTCATTCAATAATTATTCTTATGCGCAACCTGGAATAAAGACTACAGATACAGAAAAATCAGCACCGATCCGAATTGCGATCCCCTCATTGGGCATCAATTTGCCTATTTTTAAATCAGCAATAGTAAATAATGTATGGCAGACAACTGATTTGGGAGCATCATATCTCACTTCATCACCACTTCCAGGCAATGAAGGCAATAGTATTATTTATGCACATAATTGGGTAAGCTTATTTGGACCATTACAAAGCTCAAAAGTCGGTCAGCAAGTTATTGTTACCTACCCAAATGGGGAAAAAGAGACATTTGTGATCGCGTATACGTCAATTGTTTCACCTGATCAATCGACAATACTGGCTCCTTCAAAAGATAAAAGAATAACACTATATACTTGCACAGGGTTATTTGATTCTCATCGTTTTGTCGCTGTAGCACTTCTTAAAAGTTCTTCATAAAAAAGCTCTGCACACTTCTGAGCAGAGCTTTTTAGGTTTAAACATACAACAGTTTTATTGCTGTGTATTTGTTGAACCGGTAACATTAACCGTTACATTAGAATTTGAATTACCTGTAACAATACCATTGGTTCCCTTCGTGTTAAAACTTGAAGAGTTTCCTCCTGTATTTGCTACGGAATTTACTCCTGTTGTAATAAAGCTTACAACCGTTTGAATAATGTTTGTGAAGTTATTGTTTAATACCTTCACGCTATTCGACGAAAATGCGCCATTATTTTTGTCATTGACAGTTGTATTGGTATCAGCGGTGTTATTAACAGTTGAGCTGTTTGATGAGCCACCAATATTGACAGTGACATTACTTTTCGCATTTCCTGTACCAATAACATTTCCTCCTCCTGTGTTGAAATTGGTGGAATTGCCTCCGGTATTCGAATTTGAGTTAACGATTGTGGTCACTAATGACGAATTGCTTTGGAAAACATTCGTTCCAGTAGTGTTATTAACGGTTACATTGCTTTTTGAGAATGCGCCGTTTCCAGTGACATTCACATTAGTACTTGCAAAGGTTACCGGAGCAACTGTGCTTAAAATGACAGCAGCTGAAGCTGCCGCAATTGCGAATCTAGATTTAATATTCATTATATTCACCTCCTTTCATATAAGGTTTAATCAATATATATTCAAAATACCTTATCTCCCAAAAAATTTAGGTTATTTAGTGTTGTATTTTATATAATGAAAATTTGCTTAAATGAAGTGCAGAAAAGATGTTGTTATGATATACAGAGTTATTTAGGCAGGGTTTTGCACTTCATAGAACCCACCTAAAGCAAAAAAAAGCCTTTTGAATTCCCCCAAAAACAGAATTCAAAAGGCTAGATAATTTCTACTTGGACAGTCAATCATTTCGCTATAAAGAGGATAAAATATGTGAACTGATTTGTCAATAGATATAAAAACAATAAAACTGTATCAAAGTGTCTTTTTTTGATATGAACTCTATTATTTGTTAAGGTTTAGTATACAATGAAGACCGATATGGTCGGAGGGATAACTTTTTTTGCCATCCTCAAGGATTATTTTGTCGATAAAAATATGTTCGGTGAGAATCGGCTTTATTTCTTGTCGTGATTTGGTGAAAATAAAGTCAATCCTCCCTGGGGGAGATTTATAAAAAAATGTTGTTCTATCAGGATCATATGTTGGCCTTTCTTCTTTTACAAAAACATCTGAAGCGGATGTTTGTTTTATAAATTCTTCGTGCAGATCAGAATGTTTTGCGATGTTAAAATCTCCTGTCAAAATAAGCGGATATCCATTTTTTGTATACTGATTTACTAATTTTGCTGCCTCTTGAGTTTGGCTTTTTATTAATTGATAAAGTTTATTTTTTGGTGTCAAATTATGAACGACATCAGAACTTAGATGTGTTGTGCAAATTCTTATACCAAAAGATTCAATAATTGCTGATAACATGCCAGGTTGTGCAAGTGGCACATACAAAGGGACATTTGCATGTGATGGACGTATGTAAGTAAAAAATTCTTTAGTTGTAAGTTTTAGTTTTGAGAAAATAACAAGGCCCCCTCGTGGGCCGAGTGGATTTTTTTGATAAATAACATATGGATAATTCGTTAAAGTTTTTTTAAAAAGAAAAAAGTGATAATAAGTAAATAGTTCCTGCAGGCAAATAATATCATAATCTCTTTTGTTAATTTCCTGTGCTATATATTGATAGCGTTTTGTTATATCAGGAGCAAGGAGTGGTGTGCCGAGCGTGTTGAAAGTAACAAGTGATAATTGATGTGAAGGTTTTGTTGTCATAAAGAGTCAACTTGCCAAAAAGCAACTAAAATTATAACATAAAAGTCTCATGAAAAAATTTTTTGCGTACTTTTTCTCGGTTATTTTTTTAACCACTGCTCTCTTTGGTGGGATATGGTATTTTTATCGATCGTATTTTGACCATTCAGAGCAAATTAATTCACCAATCCCAGATTTTTTGATGCTGACAAAAAATAATCAAGTGACTTTGCTTGATTTTTGGTCACCTGTGGTGCAGCAAATTCAAGGAGATGAAGGTAGTTTGCCTGATCTGACTGCTCAATCAGTTTTGATGTATGACTTAACAGAAAATAAAATTATTTATGAAAAAGATCCAAATGTTAGACGTCCTATGGCATCTTTGACGAAGATTATGACAGCGGTCATAGCGCTTGATACTCCAAAACCCGATGATAGATACATGGTAACAAAAGCTGATATTGTAACTGGTGATGCTATGGGAGTCAGTCCAGGTGAAGTATATACGTTGCAAGACTTATTGTACGGCCTAGTTTTGCATTCAGGAAACGATGCGGCTGAAACACTAGCAAGTAATTATCCTGGTGGAAGAAGTGCGTTTATCCAAGCCATGAACAACAAAGCAAAAGCGTTGGGAATGGTAGATACAAACTATACAAATCCCTCGGGTCTGGAAGGAGATGGTGACCAATACACGACAACGTATGACCTTTTGATATTGACGAAATATGCTCTTGAGCATTATCCACTTTTTGCGCAAGTTGTTTCGACAGGAGCTTATACCATCCCTGCCGATAGTGACCATAAAGAGATTGATCTTTCCAACGAAACTAATCTGGTCACCTCCTATCCGGGTGTAAAAGGTGTCAAAGATGGGTATACTCCTGAAGCAGGACTTTGTCTTGTGACATATCTTGACTATGACGGGCAGAAGATTATTGGGGTTATTCTAAACAGTCAGGACCGTCGCGGTGAGATGAAGTCACTCCTTGATTATTCTCTCAAGACAGTAAATATCACTCCTCCGCCTTACAACCCGAACGAATAATTTTCAAACTCATCAATACTATATTAAACTCATCCATTGAAATATATTGACAGGACAGGATTTTCTTTATACTATATTTATATGCTCATCTGTCCTTTTATGAATTCCTTTAAGAATACCGGCTTTATGGCCGGTTTTTTATTGAGATGAAAGGAGGTGAAAAGAATGAATACTAAAAAAATTGTAATAAGTAGTGCAGCAGGCGTATTGTTGCTTGGCTTGGCTATTGTCCCCGCAATTGCAAATAATTCACCAGTCAATCATAATGGATTCTTTACTGATTGGCGGATTAATAATAATCCGATAGGTCAAAATGGGGAGAGAAATGCAAAAATTTATGATCCCGGAAACCAATTGTCCAATACACAATGTTCAACTCCAACGACAGGGAAGCCTATTATACAGGCTACTCAAAAAGTGCAGAATGATGCTGATTCAGCAGTAGGTGGTGGATATTGGGCTTTTGATTACTTTACCAGACAAATCAGTGTCTGGAATACAGCAACGTCAGGGACATATTGCGCAGTTGTTACCTACAATGGTAATTTCTATGCAGTCCCAGGACAAGTAAATCCGGAAGACTTGCCGGTAAACCAAGAAATCAATACTCCAATGGATGAACCAATAAATGGTCCATTCAGTGGTGGATACCGAGTGATAATTACGGGAGCAACACCATTAGCTATTCCATTATGGACAACTCATGGAACTGTCCCGACGACCAATTATCAGTGTGATCTTACTGGTACTTGCCCAGGAAACATCGATTGGGTTGGTCAATATTTCAGTGGTGTAGATACAGATAATTCCGCCCAATTTAATCAAGAATGGTGGGGCTGGGAATATAATGGTGGAAGCCATGGTACATGGATTAACGCCAGTACAGGTAATTCAGGAACTATCCTGTAAATGTATAAATGTTGTTTAAATTATATGTCGAACAGCCTGCCTTCGGGTGGGTTGTTCTTTTTATAAGCAACGTGTGCTTTCATAAAAATGCTATAATGACTTGATGATGAATATATTAAGTTCTTTGGATACTATTCAAGATAGTCTTGTAGCATTCCTCGTGCATCAAATATACCTTGCTCCTATTATCCTTTTAATTCTTGAAGAAGTAGGTGTTCCGCTGCCTTTCGCTGACATTGTTATCGCATATACCGGTTATCAGGTAGCAGTAGGAAGAATTCCCTATCTCGCCGCATTTCTTCTCTTACTTGTATCAGATGTTATCGGTGCAACAATTTTATATCTTATTGCGGGGCGTTACGGCAAAAAAATCGTCGACAAATTCGGACATTATATCGATTTGGATATGGAAAAACTTAATTCTTTTGAAGGATTCTTTCGCAAATATGGACCTGTTGCAATTATTGTCGGAAGGCATGTATATGGATTTAAAGTGCCAATTACCATTTTTTCAGGAATTTCAAAAATGAGGTATTGGCTTTTTGTGCTTAGTGTAATCATATCAGATAGTTTTTGGATTCCAATTTATCTGTCAATCGGAAGAAGACTTGGTCCCAAAACAATACGATTATTTCACCTACATCATGTGAATCATTGGTACTATTTGCTGTTGATTGTTCCTATTATTTTGGCACTACTCCCCTTTTTCCTCATGCGAAAAAGGGACGCAAAAAAAGAGAAGTAATACTTTTTAATTTACGTTAAAATCTCATATGCATAAGCAACTTTTATACGGAGCGCTTACTGGAATAGGTTTTTTAGCACTTTTTCTTGTGTGCATTTTCGTTGTCGAGCACTATAAAGACGAGCAAACTAAAATTACGACGCCTGTTTTGGAAACAAACAAAACAATGGTGAAAAAATTGCCTGATGCAATCAAAAAGCAATTAAAATATGCTAGTCCTTCGGCAACACTGAGAGTACCAATTCTTATGTATCATTATGTTGAAAATATTCAAAATCCCAAGGATAGATTGCGTGTTGAACTCAATGTGCCGCCGGCGATATTTGAACAGCAGGTAATAACATTAAAAAATGCAGGCTATACGTTTATGACAGCAAAAGAATTAGGTGAAGTGCTTGATGGTAAAATGGCCTTGCCACCAAAACCGATTTTATTAACCTTTGACGATGGACATTGGGATTTTGAGACAGATGTTTTGCCTATCTTAGAAAAATATCATGTCAAAGCAACATCTTATATTATTTCAGGATTTATTGGTGGATCTGATTTCATGACATCACAGGAGTTGCAGGAAGTTGTCAACAGCGGTCTTGTTGATGTTGGTGCACATACTGTCGATCATCTATCATTAGCTGGTTTGTCACTTAAAACCGTAGAATATCAAGTTGACCAGAGTAAAGTCTGGTTAGAAAAAAATTATCATATAAATGTTGTCTCATTTGCTTATCCTAACGGATCCTTTGATCAACAAGCAATTCAAGTAGTAAAAGCTGATAGGTTTTCTACGGCTGTCTCAACAGTACCTGGCATCGCACAGAATCAGTCAAATCGCTTTTTCTTGTATCGACTTCGGCCTGGATATCGAACCGGTCCAACGCTTCTCACCTGGCTCTCTCAAAATTATTTCACCGCCTATTAGTTGTGTGTCTTTAAAGCGTCAAGCAAGATAGAACTATTAGAGTATCAATGTAGATATGATACTCCACGATATTTCCCATCTAAAGAATCATTCCACTCCTCATAATAATTCCTATAATACTTTCATAAAAGTAACTACTTTACATAGGAAAGGATAGTATATATATTATCTACATGACAAAGATTCAAATAATTATGGGAAGTACTCGACAAGGAAGATTTGTTGAGCAGCCTGCACAATGGATATTTGAAAAACTAAAAGAAAAAAAGGATGTTGAAGCAGAATTAATTGATCTTCGTGATTGGCCACTCCCCTTTTTTGATGAACCAGTACCTCCTAGTATGATGAGTATTAAGGACACGGATTATATTAGTAAATTGGGAAAGAAATGGGCTAGTAAAATTGGTGAAGCAGATGGTTATCTTATGGTGGTTCCTGAATACAATCACGGATATCCTGCTGTTCTTAAAAATGCGATAGATTATGTCTATAAAGAATGGAATAATAAACCGATTGCTTTTATGAGTTATGGTGGTGTTGCCGGTGGGACACGATCTGTTCAACAACTGCGTCAGGTAGCGATAGAATTACAAATGGTACCCATCCGAAACGGAATACATATTCCTCTGTATTGGACACAACTTGATGAAAAAGGCAAGCTCAAAATGGATAGTCATACTGAAGGTGCACAAAATATGTTAGATCAATTAATTTCTTGGGCAAAAGATTTAAAAACAGTACGTGACTCAAAAAAGTAAATAGTTTAATTAAAACCTCAAAAACGTGTGCTACAATTAATCCGTGAATATTTTTAGGTCGATAATCGTTGTCGGTTGGATCTTGTGGCTTCTGTATTGGTTATTCTCTGCGTTTGGAGTAAAAAGGAATGTCAATAATTATAACTGGCGTACTAACATTATGCTTCGTGTCGTTATTGTTTTACTCGTTTTCCTATTTCTCCATATTCCTGTTCTTTATCATTTTATTTTAAATATTCATACTCGTTCTTTCTATAAAAATCCGTTTATTAACGTCTTTGGAGTAATTATTTTTCTTCTCGGTTTTATTCTCTCAATGTGGGCACGTATTTGTTTGGGGAAAAATTGGGGCATGCCAATGTCAGTAAAAGAAAAACCAGAACTTGTAACGAAAGGTCCCTATGCCTATGTCAGACATCCCATTTATACAGGAATGATTTTTGCAATGTTAGGAACGACTCTTGTGGTAACTATTTTTTGGCTGATTCCTTTTATTATTCTTAGTGCTTATTTTATTTACTCTTTGAAAATAGAAGAACGGGAAATGCTAAAACAATTTCCTAAAGATTACATGGCATACAAAAGAAGAACCAAAGCGCTCATACCTTTTGTATATTAAATTTTACAATCTAAACGGGGATGATAGTTGATATGTCTGAGCCCTTGTGTTTACTGCTCTTCTTTTGTGCTCTCCAATAGTACGTTGCGGAAAGGAAAAAGACAAAAACGACCAACCATAATGCAGAATATGTAACTGTTAAGAGATTGTATTTTTGTAAGGCTATTAAGATCAGAATCAACTTAGCCATGATCAAGTAATAGCTTGTTAAAGATTCAGAATATGGATCATTTCTTGTTTTTCT
>Ga0206821_10008_pt1 | contig 67124 bp, 58 predicted proteins | sample Alteio_BWOrgCont_85_FD_152860 | JGI IMG/M metagenome (GOLD analysis project Ga0206821, IMG submission 152860) | Enriched cells from forest soil in Barre Woods Harvard Forest LTER site, Petersham, Massachusetts, United States -... | ecosystem: Environmental > Terrestrial > Soil > Temperate forest >...
GGTTTGGATATGGGTTTGGGCATGGCGAGGGGTTTGGCGGTTTCCACGGCCAGGTAACGACGGGTGCGCCCTTTAGCGGGACGCGGACCATTACGCACACGCAAGCATTGGCTGACGGCACGACCATTACCCACACCGAAACCATAAAAGAGGCGCGTGACTCCGAAGGGCGCGTCTTTATCCAGACACTGCCATCGGCGAATGAGGGAGAAACCGGCGGCGAAGGGCCGCGGCGCTCAATGGTGCGCATTTTTGATCCCGTTGGTCACACGGCGATCACTTATTCGCCTGAATCGAAGCAGGCCAATGTTTTGCATCTGCCTGAGCCGGGCGAATCTCGCGGACAACGTGGACCTGGCGGAGACCAGGCAATGGAGCGGTTCCACGGGAACGCAAACCGGGTTGCGCCGACGACCGAGAGCCTGGGCTCGAAGACCATCAACGGCCTGACCGCTGAGGGCACGCGGACGACGAGGGTGATTCCCGCAGGCGCGCAGGGCAACGACAAGCCGATCAGCATTACGCATGAGACGTGGATTTCGACCGAGCTGAAGGTTGTAGTGATGTGTGTGGATACCGACCCGCGCATGGGCACAACGACTATGGAGCTGACGGGTATCAGCCGCGAAGAGCCTGCGGCCTCGCTGTTCCAGGCACCGGTTGGGTATACGGTGAACGAGCGCACCGTGAGCGGACCGCGCGGACGCGAGTTTGAGCCGGAGCCGTAGCGCGCCGGACCTGAAGACTGCGGCTCGCTCCACCCCCCTTATCCGGCGCGAGAACAAGAACGCGCCGAGGATGGGGCTGCCACAGTTCAAGTTGCAGGGAATAGAAACTCAAGCATAGGGCGCACACGGGCGGCCCAACTTGCTTCGTCGTGCGAGCCGCCGGCTACGCGCTCGAAGTGCAGTGTGTCGCCGGGGCGCCAGCCGTTGGCAATGAGCCGCCGATTAAGTTGTTCGGCGTTATGCAGAGTTCGCTTGCCTTCGCGATCGCCCACATCGAGCCAGAGGCGCGGCCGCTCCCAAATCTCGGGTGCGCGCTCATTGAGGTAGCCGAGGATGCTTTTGTGATTCCACCACACGCTGGGTGAGAGCACGGCAAGTTTGCCGAAACATTCCGCATGGCGGAGCCCGAGGTAGAGGGTGACTAAGCCGCCGAGCGAAGAGCCCCCGAGACCGGTGTTTTCGCGATCGGTGCGCACGCGGTAGCGGAGGGCGATCCAGGGCATGAGTTCACGCGTCAGGAGCAGGCCGTAGCTGGCTGCCTCGCCTCCGCCCATTTGCCAGTCGCGCTCGGGCGTGTATTCCGCCAGGCGGCGGTCGCCGGTGTTGTAGATGCCGACGATGATGAGCGGTTCGACGGATTGCTCGCAGATTGCGGCGTCGGCCTGCTCGGGTATGCGCCAGGTTTGGCCAGGGATGAACGAGGTGCGGGGATCGAAGAGATTCTGGCCGTCGTGGATATACATGACTGGATAAGTGCGGCCGGGGTTGAGATCGTAGTCGGGCGGCAGATAGACAATTACATCTCGCTTGTCGGGCAGGTAATGGCTCTCAAATCCGCGATGGAGGCGAAGGCGAGGATGTATGTCGGCAGGGTCGGGCGCGACGGGGCTGTGCGTGGGCGAATTCCACGGCTGTGAGTTTGCGGCATGGGGATTGCCGGGTTGGGGATTCGCGGCCATGGTCTATTTTGCCAAATGTTTGCGGTGCACATGTGGAAGATCGGACGGAATTAGCTGGGGCATTAACTTGGACTGAAAGATTAGGGCCTGGTGACCGGCGCTAATTCGCGATTTGCGGTCGCCTGGCGCTTGGTCATCTGGGTAGATCGGATGGAGTGGAGTCGGGCAGAGCAGTTGCGTCTCCGCAAGGCGCGATGCGGAACCATGCAGCATGGATAAAGCCGCTGTGCAGGGTAGTGCACACGTTATCTCCCAAATGGGTTCTGCGGTAAATGGACCAGGGCACGCTCACATCTTTCTCGTGATCGATGGGTCCCCAGGGCGCGAGCCGCAGATAGTAGGTAGTTGATTTGCCGTGGGACGCGTGGCCCCCGACAACGGTTGTTAAAAATGGGTTGGCGGGCGAATCGTCAAACACGACGTCGGTTACGGCAACTGTGCCGTAGCTGTAGATGCCTGCAAAAATAACTATCGCGAAGATGGCCCCGCGCGCGCCATTCTGGGCCGCTTTAAAGAAGAGCGCCGCCAGGGCAAGGGCAACGACGGCCATTGTGAAAAGCATTGGCTCGATATTGACGAAGTGGTCGGCGGAGGTGCGAAAGATGAAGGCCAGCCCGGCAATCATGACCACAAAGCTGACATCGCCTCGCGGGTCTTTTTTCTTTTTGATGACGGTGTAGAGCAGAGGCGAAGTACCCACCAGCCACGCAGAGAGCAGGGGGGCAAGCGCGAGCAACACTACGCAGAGCTTGAGTATGGAGGGACCAAGTTTGTCGTCGCTGAAAGCAATGAGTACGCCGAGCAGAACCGATAGAACGAGCAATGCGATGCTTATTGTTTTCGCCCTGGCGACCGCGCCGAGCCGCTCCTCTGGTGTTGCGCCGAGGTCTTGCTGTTGCGCGATTTGATCGAGCAGCGCCTGCCGGTCGCGCTCGTCGAGATCGGGGATTTTGCTGAACCATGCGCTGAATGAGTCGTCGGTGCTGAAGGAGTTGGAGAGCGTGATTGCGCCGCTGCCCTGCTTGAGGTAGATCTGCCGGTATGATCCGTTGCGCGAACTGATGGTGCGAAAGCCCTCGATTTCGCTGAGGTCTGCGGACTTTTCATTGATCGCGCCGCGCACGGTGATGCGCGAGCCGTCGATGATGAGGCGCGAACGGAAGGCATATGCCAGCAGATAAAGGCCCAGGGATGTGGGCACGAGAGCGAAGACGGAAGCCAGGACGCCCGAGCCCGGCAGCGGCGAAATTTTGAATGCGCCAAAGATGCCGCCGGCGGCGACTCCAAAGCCAATCAGTAGAAAGATGCCCTTGGTCCAAGCATTGACGCCGTATTCGCGGCGCAAGCCCGGCAATTGATCGAACGATGCCATTGCAGATTTCTCCGTGTGCCAGCCTTTGTATCACATAAGGCGCCCCGCTGAGCGCGATTTGTAGGGCGCGAGCGGTACTAGATTGAGATTCGGGGAGTCCCACCCATTTCACGAGCGAAATCAAAAAGCAGATCCTTCGACTCCGCTACTTTGCGCTCAGGAGGATGGGGCACGGAGCTTGACAGTCGGCCGAGCAGTACGCTGCTATTATGCCTAGAAGCGCGTGAATCTGTGCATTCCCAGGTCTCAGAATCGAGAGCTGGGGCACCCCGGCTTTGCGAGTTAAGTCAGGACCAGGGGGTTGCGTCAGCAACGAAATGAACAGGGAATATCACAAGTGGTACTCGCCGCGGCTTGGCCGCGAGATGGAACTGCTGGTCTTTGGCCATGCGGGTGTGCCGGTGGTAGTGTTTCCCACGTCGGGCGGACGTTTTTTTGAGTTCGAAGATCGCGGCATGGTGAACGCGCTGGCGGGCCGCATTGACGCCGGTAAGGTGCAACTGTACTGCGTGGACGCTGTGGACATGGAGAGCTGGTATAACCGGCGCGTGCCTCCGCGCTGGCGCATTGCGCGCCACGTGCAGTATGAAGACTACGTGATGAGCGAGGTGCTGCCGTTGGTGCGGCAAAAGAACGGCGACCCGCACCTGGTGGCTTTGGGTTGCAGCTTTGGCGGCTATCATGCCGCGAATATTGCGCTGAGGCATCCTGATTGGTTCAGCGGGATGCTGTCGATGTCGGGCGCATTCGATATGACGAACTTTCTGCACGGCTACTACGATCAGGACGTCTACTACAACATGCCCACTCATTTTCTGCCTGGTTTGAGCGACCCCTGGTATTTTGACCACTATCGGCGCAACACATACGTGCTGGGGACGGGCTGGGATGACCAGTGCCTGGGGCAGAACCAGAATTTGGATCGCATTATGAGTTCCAAGGGAATTCCGCACAAGCTTTACGTGTGGGATTCTTACAACTCGCATGACTGGCCCACGTGGATGCGGATGGTGCAGGAGTATTTGTAAGGCAAGGAACCAGCGAACCAGGGAACAAGAAGGCAAAAAAACAGGGGCTAGGGACTGGGGACCAGGGTGCGAAAAGGCTGAGTCAATATGAGTGCTTTGAATCCTTATGACGGTTTTCTTGATGGGCGGCCGGTGGAGGAGATTCTCGCCGGCACGGTGAATCAGATTGCGTTTCTGCTGGCGAAGATGGGCACTGAGAAGGTAAATGAGGCGCCCGCGCCGGGCAAGTGGAGCCCCGCGGAGATTGTGGCTCATTTGGCTGACTGCGAAATTGTATTTGCGTTCAGGCTTCGGCAGACGCTTGCCGAGGATGGTCCGACCATTCAACCTTTTGACCAGGAAAAATGGGCGGCTACTTACTCAGGCGTCAGCGCTGGTCTGGCGCTCGGCACGTTCAGCTCGTTGCGTAGATGGAATCTTCGGCTGATTGGGAATTCGCTGCCTGGTGCGGCAGATCGAATCATGACGCATCCGGAGCGTGGGGCCATGACCTTCAAGACAGTTGTGGAGACGATGGCCGGGCATGATTTGAATCATCTGGGGCAGCTTAAAAGGATCGCGGGGCAGGAGTAGGTGGGAGATTACGGTCTTTCCCGGGGGACCCCAAATGAGGCCCCCCGGGGCACGGCAACCAATCAGCGGGCGTGACGGACTTCAAATGCTACTACTTCAGCGTCTGCTATCGACGCTCCTGAAATTGCATAGAGAATTATGCCTGCTGCGGCTTCTTCGTCGTCGGTTGAGCGCAGCATGAGGTCGTAGAGGTGCGGATCGCACCAGTGACGGCCAAACTGGCGGTGAAGATATTTGGCGCGCTCGCTGTCAACGGCTCTTAGCCGCTGCTCGATATCGACGCCGGGCTCGAGACGTTTTTTGAGGCGCTCGATGCGTTCGCGCAAGGGTGCGTAAACGAAAACGTGAAACGCATCGCGCTTGTGCTGCAGGATGCATTGCGCACCACGGCCCACAATCACGCAGTTGCCTGCGGCATGGGCTTCTTCAATCACTTTCCGGGTGCGATCGGCCATGGCCCGGGCGTCGAATATGTCTTCATCCGAAATTGGACGGCCGGTGGCGAGGGCGACTCCGCGAATTGCTTCCTCGTTCATGCGGAGCAGCCACGAGTCGACGTGTTCGTCATAGCGCTTGACGACTTTCGATTCAACATTTGCATCTTGCGCAATGCGGCCGATGATCTCCTGGTCGAGCAGTTTCCAACCGAGGCGACGGGCAACGATGCCGGCGATGCGTCCACCTCCGCTGCCGAATTCTCTTGCCACTGTGAGTGCACGGAATTCCATGGCTTCCCTCCTCTGCCGGATAAGGCGTGGGGTGACTCTATAAACGGATCAAACTATACGCCGGCGCGTAGGGCCGCGATGTGTCGGAGGGCACTGCGGCGATAACGTAAACTGGGGCTGAGCAGGTGTGTTCCGGCGGCCGGGGATTGAGCTTCATAACTGGTTTCCGGGCGGCCTCGTATTATCCCAGGTCTCAAAATCGAGGCTCGGGCACCCAGGATCAAAGCATCCGAGGAGGCAGGAAAGTGAAACGGATCGGCGTACTTTTCGGTATGGAGAACAGCTTTCCGGGCGCGCTGGTGGAGCGCATTAACGCGCGCAACGTGGAGGGCATTGAGGCCGCGTTCGTTGAGACCGGCGCGGTTGCGCTCGACAAGCCGCCGGCCTATTCAGTGATTGTCGACCGCATCTCGCACGACATTCCCTTTTATCGCGCGTTTTTGAAGCATGCGGCCATCAACGGCACGGTGATCATCAACAACCCGTTCTGGTGGTCGGCCGACGACAAATTTTTTAACTACACGCTGGCCGCCAAGCTGGGAGTGGCGGTGCCGCCCACGGTGATATTGCCGCACAAGAAACATCCCGAGGGAACCACCGACCGCTCGATGCGCAATCTTGAGTATCCGCTCAACTGGGACGCGGTGTTTGCCTATGTCGGCGAGCATGGATTTATGAAGCCGGTGGATGGCGGCGGCTGGCGGGACGTGCACCATATTCGCAACCGTGAGGAGTTTTTCAAGGCCTACGATGAGTCGCGCGATTTGTGCATGATGTACCAGAAGGCTGTCGATTTTACGGAGTATTTTCGTTGCTATGTTGTGGGGCAGAAGAAGGTGCACATTATGCCCTACGATCCGCGCAAGCCGCATGCGGAACGCTACGTGAAGGACACGGCGGAAGGCGTGGGCGGGAAGCAATTGCTGAAGCGCGTTGAGCAGGATTGCCTGACGCTGTGCCGCGCGCTGGGCTACGACCTGAACACGGTGGAGTTTGCGGTTGAGAATGGGATTCCTTATGCGATCGACTTCATGAATCCCGCGCCGGACGCCGATTTGCACTCGGTTGGCGAAGCGAATTTTGAGTGGATTGTGAATGCCATGGCAGACCTGGCGATTGCCAAGGCGAAGCTTGCGCCTGAAGTGCTTGAGCTGCGCTGGGCGCCGCTGCTGGGCGGAGCGGCCACGGCAAAATCTCAGAAGAAGCCGTTGAAGAAGAAGTCTGCATCCAAGAAGAAGGCGGTAAGGGAGCAGACGATGGCAAAGGAAATGCGGCAGGACCAGAAGAGAAAGCTTGATGAAGACGAAGAACAGGCTACGGCGAAAGACGAGCCGATGGGCAGTGTAGCCGCCGCAGTTCCGCGCGATGCGGGTTCTGCTGTGAAACACGAAGACGAACGCGCGGACGCGAACCATGCACCGGCCCATGAAGGCGGACACGCCACCCTGGTTGCGGGCAAAGAGGCCCACGTGGCTGACAAGCCCCGGGGACAGAATACAAAAAAATAACCGATGAGAGTGGGTGACCAACTGCCTGCGGGTGAGTACTCGCAGGTTTGATATATGCTTCACTGAAATGTCCCTGCCCTTTTGGCGGCGGGCCAATTCCCTGTTTGTGAACGGGGTTACAGTGGAGGCGAAAAGGATGCGGATCGATACAGTTTTTTGCCGCAGAGTAGTCAAGGCCGCAGCGTTACCATGCATCGCCTTGATTTCTTTTATTGCCGGAGTGGCCTTTGAAGCGGGCATGAATCGTGGGGAAGGAGTCGAAGCGGCTTCAGGCCACGTTTATCAGCTCATGATTTATCACACGCTGCCCGGCAAGGCTCCCGCTCTCGAATCAATTTTCCGTGACGTTTCAAAGTTGCAAGCCAGGCATGGTCTCAATGCTGTTGGCTACTGGGTTCCCGGGGGAAATGACCCTGCCTGGGATGACACGTTTGTCTACCTGCTCGACCACCCAAGCCGCGAGGCAGCCGAAGCCAATTGGAACGCATTGCATTCCGATCCGGATTTTGAGCCGTATTTCAAGGCCGCTGCCCCGCTGATTCGGCAGGCAAACGGAAACTACCTGGTGGATCTGGTGTACATGCAGCCCACGGAATATTCCGCCTTGAAGTAGATGGGCAGAACGGAATTAGCGGGGGCGAACGCTCGAAATCAAGGCGAGTTGAGCGGCGCAAGCGAAGAACCGGCGTAGGTTGCCAATGTGGCTCGCGATCTGGATCTTTACCGGGCTTTCCACTGGTCCGCGCGCGCCGGCCAAGTTATTCTGTAGCCGGATGAGTGCGACCACCAACTGCGCGACCCACTGGAGCTTGCCCGCATGAGCACGTCGCGCTGGGGCGCGGGATTCAGCGCCGTATCGCGCTTTGTGGGCGAGATTGAAGCGGCTGCGGCCAATAGCGGGACGCTTCGCCCCGGATACGTGTTGGCCGGCGACGAAGTGTTTTTGCTGGACCGATGCCGTACCGCGGTGTTGAAGGCGTTTGTTCCCGCAGACCTTAGGGATTTCAGCCTCTCAGAACTTGATCTGGCATCCACCAGCATTTTTGAAGTTCTCGATCGCGCGCAGACGCCGTCGCTGATGGCGCCCTTCCAGGTGATTTTTGTACGCAATGTGCGTCAGCTTTACACGCGCGGCTCAAAGAAGGAGGAGTTTGCCGAGCTGGACCGCTACTTTAAATCGCCCAATCCCCAGGCGCTGTTGATTTTTGTGGCCGATTTTGTGCGCATTACCAGCGACACGCGCCGCATGGATATGGAAGACAAGACCCGCTTTGAACGCCTGCAGGAGACGCTGGGCGCGCACTGCGGCATGGTTGAGCTGGCGCGGGTGACGGATGAAGACGCGATGCGCTGGGCAGTGTCTACGGCGCAGGCAGAAGGTGTGAAGCTCGAGCCCGACGCGGCGCGCGAACTGGTGGACGCGTTGGGCGCCGATATGATGCTGGTGGCATCGGAACTGGAAAAGCTGCTGCTGTATGTATCCGGGCGAATTGGGGCTGCTGTGGACGGACGGCTTGCGGAACCGGGGCCGGCGGGGTTGAAGGGACGCATTACGCTGGGCGACGTTGAGACCATGGTGCTGGGCGCAAAGCAGCGCTCGCTCTATGAGCTGACCGATGCCATCAGCGCCAAAGACCGCCCGCGAGCGCTGGGGCTGTTGCATGGCTTGCTGAACAGTTCAGATGCCGGAGAAGATGCGGCCATTGGGCACCTCTACATGCTGGCGCGCACCTTCAGGCAGATGCTGGTGATACAGGAGAAGAACGTGCGCGACACGCGCGCAATTTGGCAGGCGCTGTGGCAGGGGTTCAGGATTCCGCCGTTCGCGGCTGAGGACCTGATTCGGCAGGCGCGCCGCTACAAGAATCGCCGTGAGCTAACGCGGGCGCTGCGGCTTGTGGCTCGCGCAGATGTGGAATTGCGCAGCTCTCCGCCGGATAAGCGGCTGGTGCTGGAGCGGCTGGTTTATGACCTGGCCGGCGAGGCCAAAGCTTCATCGCCGCTGTTTGCCTCGGCGCAGTTGTCGTTTGAGGCGTAGAGCCATTGAAGATTAGAGCCATACCGGTGCCTGAGGGGCCCGGTATTGATTGACTGCCGTGGTGATTGCGCTGAATCGTGTTTAACTTGCTGCGTCGTGCTTAATGCGCCGCGCCATTCAGCCACATGCCATAGCGCAGATCGTCAGTATGAACGTGGTCGCTATGGGATTCTGAAAAGAGCTGCAGCAGTGCCAGATTGAGAGCGAAGTTTCGACGCCGGGATTGCGGAACGACGGCTTTGAGCTGCTCCATCATCCACTGGTGTCGAAGTCGATGCAAAGCCATTCCTGGGTAGTTCGCGGCGGCCATGATTCCCTCTTCCAAAATGTAGTGAGAACGGGTTGCGCGCGCCAGGTCGCCGATGAGGCGTTCTGTAGTGCTCTGTGCTTTGCCGGTTGCGAGTTGAATTTTGATTTCGTCGAGGACTTCAGCAATCTCCCTGTGGTCCCGATCCATCATCCTGACGCCAATCGTCAAGCCGTTGTGCGGTGTGGCAGTAGTCATCGTCCTAATCCTCCCGGTGTGTTCGTCGTCAGATCGAAGCGCCTTATTAGAAGAAAGCGGTATGGTGGTGCGTGATCTGAGCTGCGAACAGCTGGACAGCGGCTTAGAGCGATTACGGAATTGTGTTGCCAGTTGCAGTTGACCCCGAGTACCGATTAATTGAGGTTGCCGTTTAAGATGCTTAGCGCATCGCGGGAGCTACTGTTGCGGATTGTTGAGCGTGAAGGTTCGACGTGTTCCAGGCGACTAATGGATTCCGTGCTCGATCATGCAGGGCGCGTATGCCTTGTCAGAATGCTGGATGTGATCGGTGAGCCAGGTGCGCAGGAATCGAAGCAGTTCAATATTGACGGTGCATTCGCCGCGATCGAAGCGTTCGACATAGCTCTCCACTTGTTTTGTGAGCTTGTCGTGCTCGTGACGGTGGCTCGTGAGACTGGGGTATTTTGCGGCAACCATCATTGCTTCTTCGGCTGAGAAGTGATCGCGCGTGTAGTTGACGAGCTTGCGAAGCAGTGGCCCGGTAACTTCTTTGGCGTGGCCCTGCGTCATGGCATCGTAGAGATTGTTGAGGATTGTGACCAGCTGTAAATGCTGGCCATCGATTGAGCGCACTCCTACAGAAAGGTTGTCGTTCCAGGCCAAAAGCGGCATTTTTCATCCTCCACCCAATTCATCGGATAGGCGCAGAAAAAGTTGAGTGGAAAGTAGTGGACTGGTTGATTGACCAACTGATTTGCATAATCACTTCAGGCGCGGATTCGGTTTGTTCGCCGCCTCACTCGAGAATCGCTTCAGGCTGGGACAGCTTTCCGCGTGAAGTGAGTGTGATTGCGGCGGCCAGAATGAGCGCGCCGCCAAGCCAGGCGTAAGTGCCTAGCTTTTCTCCGAGCAGTTGAACGCCGAGGATGGAGCCGAGGACGGGTTCGATATTGAGAAAGACTCCGGCGCGGGATGCCGGCACGTGATGAATGCCCCAGTTCCACAGCAGCGTGGTGAGGGCGGTGCACAGGGTGCCGCTGATGGCGAGCGCGATCCATGCGGTCAGGCTGATATGCGCAAACGGGATGGCGGCGGGGTGAAAGCGAGTGCCCGGCGAGATGATCGAAACTATCGGTGCGATAGCCGAGGGGCCAAGGACGATGACGATGAGCATCACCGTTCCTGCAAGGATGGTGTAGGCGGTGACCACGGGCGGGCTGTGGGTTTCCATGAGTTTCTTGCTTAGCAGAATCCAGGCGAGAGCGGTGAAGAGGGAGAGAATGACGAGGAAGTCGCCGGTGAGGGTAGGCGTTTCGCGGCCTGCGGCGACGTGGCTGCCGCCGAGAACGACCAGCGCTGCGCCGACCGTGGAACCGCAGAGTGCAAGCCATTCGAACCAGCCGAGCGACTCGCCTGCAAAGATTGCCGCGGAGGCTGCCAGCAGCACGGGCATGGCGCCCACCATGAGCGACGCATGGCTAACGGTGGTCAACGCTAGACCATGAAACTGGAGCAGAAACTGAATTGGAATCCCAAAGGCGGCAATGAGCAGCAGGAGCCGCATTTCGGCTGCGGTGAGGCGTACGCGATTGCGCAAGGCCACCGGCAGAATACCAATCGAGGCGAAGAGAAAGCGGTAGAGCACCATGTGCTCCACACTCATTTCGTCAAGCGCAAGCCGGCCCCAGTAGAAGCCTGTGCCCCAGAGTGCCCCGGCGAGCGCGCAGGCGGCGTATCCCAATAATCGGAATCGATCATGGTTACCATCCTTGCTGGGCGAGTGATTTGCGTCGATTGGCATTCCACTCCTAGGTTCGCATACGAGCTCGGCTGCGCGAGTTTTGAGGGCGTGACGATCGAGTTTGCATTGAAATTCTGAGACGGTCGCGGCTCGGAATTGCGGACTACCCACCCCCATCGGCGAGAATACATAGCGATGAAGATGCGGCTGCGAATGAGGGCCTTTAACGCTTGCGCGGCCCCGCCGATTGCAGCGGCCGTCCTGTTGCTTGTGAGCCTTAATCCCTTGGGCGCACAATCAGGCGGCTCGGGCCGCTCTCGCTCTGAGGTAAAGGAGCGGTACCTTCCCAGCCGCTTCCCTGCCGAACCTTCGGTCGCGCCTTCGTTTTCGATTCCCATTGAGCCGCTGGGTTTTTCTCCGCCGGGCCTTGCTTACCTGGGGGCGCGGAACACACTGGCCTCGCTCGATTTTGTTGGTGAAAACAAGCTGCTGTTCACCTTTCGAGTGCCCGGCCTGCTGCATCGCGACACAATCAGCAACGAGGAGGAAGAGCGGCAGATTCGCGCTGTTTTGATTGATCTGCCCCAGGGGAATGTGGAGGCCGAGACGGTGTGGACGGTTCACGACCGCGCCCGCTACCTGTGGATGCTGAAGGACGGTCACTTTTTGCTGCGCGACCGCAACGAGTTGAAGGTAGGCGACCTGAGCCTGAACCTCAAGCCTTTTCTCAAGTTTCCAGGGCCGCTGGAGTGGATCGAAATTGACCCCACGCAGCAATATCTTGTGACCAACTCACGCGAACCGGCGCCGGCCAAGCCTCAGATTGGCGACGTTGGCGGCTCGTCAACCGACACGCACACCATGGACCTGAATTCGGAAGAGAACGGCCAAGCCGCGGAGGTGGTGGTACGGATATTGAGACGAGATACGGGCAAGGTGATTCTGCTGAGCCGCGTGCGCAGAGCGGTTCACCTGCCCATCAATGACGTGGGTTATCTTGACGATCTTGAAGGCACACGCTGGCAGCGGATACTGAACCTGGCCTACTTTGACGGCGGCAGCCGGGTGCTGGGCAGCACGGAATCTGAATGCGACCCTAGGGATGATTTTGTTACATCGCGCGAGATCCTGATAACGGGCTGCGCGGCAGCCGGGGGCGACCGGCTGGTGGCGATGACGACCGATGGCAAAGTGCTTTGGGCCGACGTGACGCCCCCGGTGGCAGTCTGGCCTGAGGTGGTGATGGCTCCCGGCGGCCGCAGAATTGCGCGGGAGACACTGGGGGTGACTCACGCGATCACCGCCTATGCTTCGCTGAGCTCAGACGATATAAAGGGCCAATGGGTTGCGGTGTACGACGCGGCAACCGGCGACATGGCGCTTGAGACGCAGGCCAGCCCGGTGCTTGACGCAGGCGGCAACGTGGCCATTTCGCCCAGTGGCAGGCGGGTCGCGGTCGTGAATGGCGGAGGTATCCAGGTATTCGATTTGCCTGAACCACCAGCCTTGCCCGTAACGGTTGAGGACAAGTAGGTGTGGCCTCAATTGGGACCAAATGGCCTTAGTGGCCTTTCGAGGCCCCCGGCGCATCCTAAACCTGTGTAAACTGGGCGATGGGAGAAAGCATTTGTCCACGGCTCTGGTTCAATATACGGCTTCAGCGGTAAGCGATCGCGGCCGCAAACGTCCATCGAACGAAGACGCATTCGGATACTCGATTGAGCACGGTGTGTTTGTGGTTTGCGATGGAATGGGCGGAGCGGCGGCAGGCGAGATTGCGAGCTCGCTTGCGGTGGATGAGATGATGCGGCTGCTGGTTGGAGACGGGCTCGCCGCGCCAACGCCGGAAGAAGCGGAGAAGGCGGTTTACGCCGCGAACCAGGCCATTTATGCGCGCTCGCAGAGAAACCCTAAACTGGCCGGAATGGGCACAACCCTGGTGTCGCTGATTACCGGGGATCGTAAAGTGTGGATTTTGAATGTGGGCGACAGCCGCGGTTATCGCATGCGCCAGGGAACGCTGGAGCAGGTAACCCAGGATCACTCCCTGGTGGAAGAGCAGGTGCGGATGGGCCGCATGAAGCGGGCCGAGGCGCTGCGCTCGCCGCTGCGCAATGTGATTACGCGCGCTCTTGGCACGCAGAGCCAGGTTACGGCCGATATTTTCGCCATGGACGCCGAGCCCGGAGACCTTTACCTGCTTTGTTCTGACGGGCTAACCCGCGAGCTTTCTGATGAGCTGATTGAGTCTCTGCTGCGGCTTGAATTGCCCCTCGATGAACTGTGCACGCGGTTGTTGGGTGCAGCCAACAAGGCCGGCGGACACGACAACATTACCTGCCTGCTGGTGCGGGCGGGATAGCCTCAAGCTTTCAGCTTTCAGCTATCAGCTCTCAGCTCTCAGCTTTCAGCTATCAGCCCTTAGCTGCTAGCGATCCTTGGCCCGAGAGTCAACTTCGGCATCTGATACAGCTCTCAAATTGAGCCATCGGCCTGTCAGGCTGAAATACGCAACGACGCTCCCTTACCAATGAAAAAGCTGAAGGCTGAGAGCTGAAAGCTGCTTTTCAAAATCCTTCAAGCACATCTGCTACCAGCTGCCTTGCGAAGTTGCGTGAGAGGCGTTGAACCGCGGCTGGGTCTTCCTGGAAGAACGTGGGTAGATCGACGGTTGACTGGTACTGCTCCCGGTAGGTGTAGTTGTCGTTTTTGTAGAGCACGCGGCCGTCGCGATCGTTGAGGGTGACCGCAACCACGATGATGATGACGAAGCTGGATGACTGCTGGGTGTTGGAGTTGTAAGTGAGCGGCGCAACCACCTGCTTGAGGATGGTGCCATGCAGGACTGCATCGGCGCCGGGGTCGCTGGCCGGGGTGACTTTGAAACCGGTTCGCGCGGCGAATTCGCGAATGACGGCGCTGGTCATCACGGTCTCGGTTCCATTGACCTCAGTGCGCGTGGCAAAGACGGGGATGGAAAGCGTTCTCACATTGGGAGGCAGGTGAGTGGTAGCGCCCAGGGTGTGATAGCCGCAGGATGCGAGGGCGAGAGATAGACACGCGGCGACAACAGACAATACCCTGCCGGAAAAGAACGGACGCATGAAGCAATGTTACCTCGCGCTACTTGAATGCCGTGGCGAACATGCCCACTCCGCCACGGGGCATGGTAAGACCGTCTGAGCGGCCGGCAAAATACATGTCGTTTATTTCGCCTGGGGTGCGGATCTCGATGCGGGTAAATCCGGCGGTTTGAAACTCTTGCCGCAGTTGATCGGGCGTAAAGAACAGCCGGAATGGCTCGCCGGCAGCGGCCACGCGTGCGGCCAGCGCCTGGAACGCAGGCAGGAACCTGGGCTCGATAGATTCCGGCGGTTGGGCGAAGTCAAAACAGACGCCTGAGCCTGGCGGCAGGCGGCCTATGAACTCAAGCGTCGAGCGGAAGGCCGGCAAGCTGAGGTAGGGGACTACGCCTAGCCATCCTAAGAAGGTGGGCCGGGTGGGGTCGAAGGCTGCCGCGGCCAGGCCCTCGGCGAGCGACATGTGCTCGAAGTCGAGTGGGACGAAGGTTAGGTTGGCTGCGATGGGGATGGAGGCTGAGGCGAGCAGGGAGCGCTTCCACTGCTGGGTGGCGGGAAAATCCACCTCGAATACGCGGATGTGAGGCAGGGGATTTCGATAGGCGAATGTGTCGAGGCCGGCGCCGAGGACGACATATTGCGAAACGCCATCGGCAGCGGCTAACGCCAGCTGATCTTCCGCGAGGCGGCTGCGCGCCACCATAAAGGCCCGAAAAGCGCGCGCGTAACGGGAAGACTCCGTCTCAGGGTCGTAGGTGAATTCGCGACCGAGTAGCGGGATGGCTATGGGGTCGTTCAGGACGGGAGGCGGCTGGTCGAGCACCTGGTGGACGGCGCGGCGGCGAGCGACGCCGAGGGCTGTGCGGCTGGGCCGGCCGGTTTCCATGGGTTCAGTTTATCAATGATAAGGACGCGCGGCGGGGCGGGCGCACGACCCGCTTGCATGGTCGCGTAGCATGTGGACATGAATTGGATTGGATGGGCACTGCTATCGGCGGTCTTTGCCGCGGCCACCGCGCTGCTAGCCAAGGTTGGCGTAGAGCACGTTGACTCGAACCTGGCTACCGCCATTCGCACCACGGTGGTGGTTGTGTTTGCATGGGGCATTGCGCTGGCACTGGGCAAGCACGGCGAATTGCGCACGCTCGACCGGAAGACGGTGATGTTTCTCGTGCTTTCTGGCCTGGCCACGGGACTCTCGTGGTTGTGCTACTTTCGGGCGTTGCAGCTGGGGCCTGCGTCACGCGTGGCTCCGCTGGACAAACTGTCGGTGCCGCTGGTGATGATTTTCGCGTGCCTGTTGCTGGGAGAGAAGCTGAATGCCGCGGCGATGATTGGCGGAGCACTGATTACGGTGGGCGCTATGGTGATGGTGTTTGGGTGAGGCTGGGAGCGAGGGAGTGAGGTAGTTGGGGAATGTGTGAGCCTGGGAGCTTTCACTGTTCAGTTTTTTACTCTGCTGCTGCTTCCCTATACTTATGACAATGACTTCGGCCGATATGAATCAGTTGCCTGCTGCACCCATCAAGCGCATCGTGCTTACCGGCTTTATGGGCTCGGGTAAGAGCACTGTGGGTCCGCTGGTGGCTGCGCGGCTGGGCTGGCGCTTTGTGGACGCCGACACCGTGATTGAGGCTGATGCCGGATTGAAAATTGCCGCGATCTTTGCGCGCGACGGTGAAGCGGCGTTCCGCGAACTGGAACGTGCGACCGTTGAGCGGCTGGCGTCGAATGATGGGCTTGTGCTGGCACTGGGCGGCGGAGCGATTGAGCACGCGGCGACGCGCAGGCTGCTGCTTGGCGGCGAGGGCACGCTGCTGGTGCATCTTGAAGTGGCGCTTGCAACGACGCTTTCGCGCTGCGGTGGAACGGAGCAGGAGCGGCCGGTGTTGGCCGATCGCGCCAACCTTGAAAGCCGCTATTTGCGACGCATGCCGCTGTATCGCGAAGCGCATGCAACGGTGGCTGTTGACGCGGTTACGCCGGATGAAGTGGCGGATGCGGTGATCCGTTTAACGCGGATCGTATAAGAGCACGCGCGCTGCGGGTGCTTTGGAGAGGCGAATCGCCGGGCGCCCAGAGGACAGCCTGTTGAGCCCGGCGATGCCGTTGTTGCTGCGCTAAAACGGTATGTCGTCGTCGGAGATTTCGGCTTGCTGCGAGATGTCGTCGGCGCCGGCTGGGGGGCGCTGATCGTAGGACGATGCGCCGCCGGCCTGGCTGGAACGGTTGTAGGGGCCTGCGCCCTCTTCGCGGCCAGAGAGCAGCGACAGGTCGTTGACGATGATCTCGGTGCGGTAGCGCTTGGCGCCTGATTCCTTGTCGTCCCAGCTGCGGGTTTGGATTTTGCCCTCGACGTAGAGCTTGGAGCCCTTTTTGACGTAGTCGCGGATGATTTCGGCGGTGCGTTTGAAGGCGACCAGGTTATGCCACTCGGTCTTGTCCTGCCAGTTGCCTTGCGCGTCTTGAAAGCGGTCGCTGGTGGCGAGGGTGAGGTTAGCGACCATGGTGCCGCCGCCGGTGGAACGGATTTCAGGGTCTTTGCCCACGTTGCCCAGAAGGATGACTTTGTTGACGCTCTTTGCCATTTTTCGTGCTCCAGGTAGTAAGGAAAAAGGATAGCAGAATGGCCGGTAGTCGGTGGTGAGGTGCGATTAGTGAGTGATGGATGGCGTGTTTTTTGAGGCGCGTTAAATGGGCTTAGATCGGCTTAAATGGCCTTTAAATGCCCTTAAAGTTCCCTTAAATTGGCATTTATGTGCGCCATTTTGCCTGGATATTTGGCTGGGCCGCAGCTAAGTTGTTTGTTTCCAACCCGTGCTGCACAGTTTCAATGGGCCTGTGTAGGGAGGGGGGTGGGGTATTGTTTCCGTGGGGCGTGGGGCGTGGATCGTGATTCGTGGGGCGCCATGATCGGCTGGGATGAGCATGGAATCAGTATGCGCCGGTTGGGGGAAATTAAATGCAAGAGATGGTTGTTGTGCCAAAATCGGGGTGACATGGAGCGGCGCCTTCATTTTGGCCGGAAGATTGGATGACACTTGAAAAATCTTTGGGTTTTTGCTAACTAATACTTTAGTTGGTGCGTCTATTCAGGTGTAGGGCCTGAAATGGCGTTGGGCTGAGGAGACGATCCCTCAGGGGCTAAAGAGGATGCGGAAAAAGTCATTCAATTGGGCAATTGGTCAAAAGTCAACGCAGCAGGGGCTAAAGCCCGACCCATTTTGCTGGCTTTAGTGGCCCGGCTGAAGCCGTGCTCTTGTTACAAAGCCCTTTCGCTCGTGCCTGGATGAATTTTTCGGCAGGCTGTAAAGCCCGACATTGAAATGGAAGGCGTTTGCGGCGCGAGTAAACTCGCGCCCTGATACAAAACTGGCGCGAGGTTCGTGGTCTGCCACCGATTTTCTTGCTGGGTTTAGATGGGTGGGGTGGGGTTCGTGCTTTCCCACATCTCAGAAGCGAGATGTGGGGCACCCAGAGTTTCGTTTATCGCTGTTGGAGTAACGGTGGCGGATTGATGGGAAACTTTGTGGCGCGGGAATTTTTGATCGGGCTGTGAAGTGGTGCGCTGTCAAAGCGGCAGGTGCGTCAAGGCAACGGGCGCACGTTTTTGAAACGGGAGAAGGCAATGCCTCCACGCAAATCGAGCACGTTGACTGAAGCCGAGCTGAGACTGATGAAGATTCTCTGGCGGCGGGGCGAGTCGGCTGTTACCGACCTGGTGGCGGGTTTGCCCGAGGATGAGCCGCTGGCTTACAACTCTGTGCTTACTACGATCCGCATATTGGAGCAGAAGGGCTATGTTGATCACCGGCAGGAGGGGCGGGCGTTTGTTTACCGGCCCTGCGTGGCCGAGGACGAGGCGAGCCGGAGTGAAGTGAAGCATGTATTGAACCGTTTTTTTGGCGACTCGAGAGAACGGCTGCTGCTTTCGCTTTTGGGCGATGAGGAGATTACCGCCGCGGAACTTGACAGGCTGAAAGCGGCGATTGCCGATGCCGCTCCCGATGGAGTCGTTGAGGATGCGGAGAACATCAAAAGAAGCGGAGGCAAAGCGCGATGACGGTAGCTTCCACGTTCTTGAAGAATTTGCCGGTGCATGTATTGAGCCCGCTGTCGGGCTGGTTGCCTGCGCATTGGCATGCATATTTGCCTGCGTATGAGTTTGAAGCGTTGCGAAGTTTTGCGGAGCGGTTTGCGCATGCCGCTGCTCCGATTGCGGTAACTGCGCTGTGGCAGGGCGCGGTGGTTGCGGCAGGGTTGGCGCTTTGCCTGCGCATTGCTCCGCGAGTTGCGGCGGCGCACCGGTTTGCCGCATGGGCGGCGGGATTTGGAGTGCTTGTCGCGCTGCCATTCGCTCCTCTGGTGGCGCGGCTGATTGGCGGGGGTGCGGGGCCGGAGATTGGCACGACTCAACTTCCCTTCCCTGTCGGGCATGGCTTGGCGGCGCATCCGTTGCTTGCGATAAGCGACCGCTGGAGCCTGGCGATTGCGGCTTTGTGGGTGGTGGTGGCGCTGGTGCGCGCGGTTGATCTTGCGATTGATACGACGCGATTGCGGCGGTTGTGGAAGAGCGCAGTTCCCGCGCCGGCCAATCTGCTTAAGAGCGAGATGCGCACCAATTGCAGGTTTGAAATTTGCACGACGCGCGAACTTGACCGGCCCAGCGTGATTGGATTTTTTGCGCCGCGCATTTTGATTCCCGAGTGGCTGATGGAGCGGTTGACGGCCGGTGAGCTGGAGCAGGTGGTGCTGCATGAGTGTGAGCACCTGCGGCGGCGCGACGACTGGACGAACCTGCTGCAGAAGATTTGCCTGGTGGTTTTTCCGCTGAATGCGGCGCTGATGTTTATTGAGAGGCGGCTGTGCAGGGAGCGGGAGATGGCGTGCGATGAGGGCGTGGTGCGGCGGACGCGCGCTCCGCGAGCTTATGCGGCATGCCTGGCGGGACTGGCCGAACGGCAAATGGAGCATCGCGCGGAGGCGCTCACGTTGGGAGCACGGGCAAGAGCGCTGACCCTGGGCGCATTTGAACGGCGGCCCGAGCTGGCGCGGCGCGTGCACAGTGTGTTATTTGGGCGGCGCGCGATCGATCCCATGGTGAGCCGGGCGCTGGTTGGCGCGGTGGGCTGCGCATTGGTTGTGGGAGCGGTTGTGCTGGCGCGATGCCCGCAACTGGTGGCGTTTGTTCCCGCGGAGCCGAGGGTGACGGTGGATACGGCGCAGACGGAGTTGCGGAGCGACGAGCGCGCGGCGCCGATGAGCAGGACGGCGCGAAATTTTCGCGCGATGAACGCGATGATGATTATGCCGGATACGACGGGGCGCGGCGGTGCGCATTACACATTAAGTGAGCACAAAATTGGATCGGCTGAGTACAAAGCTGGACCGACTGGGAGCGCTGGACCACGTGCGTGGGAAACGATGTTGCGGCAGAGGGCTGTGAGTGCGCAGACGGGCGCGGCGGGAGCTGATGCGGTTGTGGATGGCGCGAATAGCGAGGCAGCAACGCCGCACGAATTGATTGTGCTGACCGCGTTTGAGCAGGTGCAATCCGCAAGCGGGGTTCTGGGCGACCGGGTGATTTCAGACTACGTTGTGGATGGCAACGGACGACTTGCCCCAGGCGGCGCGGGACAGGTGACGGTGACGCGGCTGGTGTTCCGCGTGTTTAGCCGGGCGACGGCGGGGGCGAGTGAATCGGATGGGCCGACGGGCGTAACGGGACGGAACGAAACCGATGCGCAGGCGACCGGTGAGCAACCGGTGACGTCGATACCGGCTTCGGCAATTGAGACGGGCGCCCTTGCGCAACAGATGAATGCTGCAACAGAAAAGCCGGAGGGCCAGGCAACAAACAAGAGCTCGAATCCGGCGGCGGCAAAGAGCTTGCCGCGCAACGCAAACTCCCTGACCGGCCAGTTGCACGCGGTGGCGCTGGGCAACGGCTGGTTTGTAATCCAACTTTAGAGAACTTGAACTTTAACCAACGGAGAAGGAAACATGAGCGCATCAACTAAACAATTAGTAGTAATCGCGAAGAAGCTGGCGATCCCTGCCGGTATTGTGGCGACACTGGTACTGAGCTTTGTATTTATCACGACACATTACACGGCCCATGCGGCAGCGCTGTCAGGGCCGATGGACAGCCAGAGCGTGGAACCGCTGGTGGCGCTGGACAACGCGGTTGAGGCAGTGGCGGCGCGGGTAACGCCTGCGGTGGTGAACGTTGCTGTGACTTCAAAAGTGACAGGCGACATGGCGGGCGAAGACGGCGAGGCGCAGGACGGTGGACAGAATGGCGGACAGGGTGGACAGGGATTCGGCGGCATCAATCCGCAGGATCTGCCGCCGCAGTTCAGGCGATTTTTCTTTGGCGGACCTGGCGGGCAGGGCGGACCGGGAGCGCAGGGCGGGCAGTCGCAGATTGAGCACGGCATTGGCAGCGGCGTAATTATTTCTCCCGATGGCTACATTGTGACCAACGACCACGTGGTGGATGGAGCGACGCAGATTCGCGTGACGCTGGACGATCGCCGCGTGTTTACGGCCAAGCTGATAGGCGTTGACAAGCTGAACGACCTGGCGGTGATCAAAATTGACGAGCACAATTTGTCGAGTATTGCGTGGGGCGACTCCACCAGGCTGCATCCGGGGCAAACGGTGCTGGCGTTTGGCAATCCGTTCGGCAATTTTCCGTTCACGGTAACGCGCGGAATTATCAGCGGACTGGATCGGCCCAATCCCTACTCGAACGATGCGCGCAAGCCGGGCGATTATATTCAGACCGATGCGGCTATCAATCCCGGCAACTCTGGCGGCCCGCTGGTGAACGCGCACGGCGAGCTGATTGGCATTGACACGTTCATTATTTCGAACAGCGGCTCGTTTGCGGGCGCGGGGTTTGCGATTCCAGTGCAGCTGGTGAAGGCGTCGGCGGACCAGATTATAAAGTCGGGCTCGGTGCACCATGGATATCTTGGCATCAGCATGAATGCGGTGACGCCGGATAACGCGAGCTTCTTTAATTTGCCGGACGCATCGGGCGCGATTGTGAGCGAAGTTACGCCGGACTCCCCTGCCGAGCACGCGGGGCTGAAGAGCGGCGACGTGATTCGCTCGCTTGACGGCAAGACGATTGCGAACGCCAGCGCGCTACAGGTTGCGGTGAGCGAGATGATGCCGGGCACGCAGATTGAGTTGGGAATTTTGCGTGAAGGCAAGGCGCAGACGATCCACATTTCTGTGGGCGAATTTCACGCCAAGGCGCTGGAAGAGGCGTCAAACAACGGCGCGGGCGGAACGCAGGGCGGCAAGCTGGGCATCGCGCTCGACGAACTTACGCCTGATGTGCGACAGCAGTTCAACATTCCCGACCACGTGAAGGGCGCGGCGATTCAAACAGTGCGCCCGGGAAGCGCGGCCGATGATGCGGGGCTTGCGCCTGGGGACGTGATTCTTGAAGTGAATCGCAAGGCGGTTGATGGACCTGCGAGCTGCGTGGGCGCGATTCATGCGGTTCCCGCGGACAAGGACATTCTGCTGCTGGTGTGGGCGAATGGCGGGGCGAGCTACCGGGTGCTGCATCCTACGCAGAACGCGGGATAAGAGCGATTGAGTCGTAACAAATCGGGCAAGGTGGTTGCGTGCGGTCCGCTGACTGAGAGGAGTTGGCGGGCCGTACGTGTTTTGCACCGAATTGTGTTGAGGAATTTTCTTATACTCGGAGCATGGCCTTTCCCCAGGCATGCGGATGGACTCTCGAAAACACTGCCCGGCGGGCGGGCGCGCTGCGCATTGCGGGCCTGGATGAAGTGGGGCGGGGACCGATGTTTGGGCCGGTGGTGGCGGCGGCGGTTATTTTTCCAAAGGGCTGCCGGTTGCCGGGGCTGACCGACTCAAAGAAACTCAGCGAAAAAGTGCGCAACGAATTCGACGTGGAGATTCGTTTGAATGCGGTGGCGTGGGCGGTGGCGGCGGTGGATGTGGAGACGATTGACCGCATCAATATTCGCAGGGCTTCGCTGCTGGCCATGCGCATTGCGGTTGAGCAGCTTGCGCTGACGCCGGATTACTTGTTGATTGACGGGCTGGACACGATTGACTGGCCATGCAGGCAGCAGGCGGTGGTGCAGGGTGATGCGACGAGCATGTCGATTGCGGCGGCGAGCGTGCTGGCCAAGGTGCATCGCGACCGCATGCTGGTGGAGCTTGACGCTGTGTATCCCGGATATGGGCTTGCGAAGCATAAGGGCTACTGCTCGGCCGAGCATCTTGACGCGCTGAAGCGGCTGGGGCCGACGCCGCAGCACCGCAAGAGCTACCGGCCGGTGGCGCAGACGGCGCTACAATTTCCTGAATGATGGGGCGCGGGAATTACGAGCGAATGAAGCGGCTGGGCGGGTTTTGCGCGGCTGCGATTGCGTGCCTTGCGCTGAGCGGCTGCCCTGACGATGGCGGTCCGCGCAAACCTGACCCAACCAAAGGCACGGTGACCGGGGTGGTAATTTGCACGGACACGGGCAAGCCGGCGCGCTTTGCTACGGTGATGCTTTTGCGCGCATACGACCCTAAAACTGCCGGGGTTGGGCCTGACAAAGACTCGGTTGATCTGGATGAAAATGGAACGACCGGTCTGGATGGCAAGTTCAAGATTGAGGCGGTGCCGCCGGGCGATTACTACGCCTTTGCGATGCTCGATGGATATGTTGACCCTACGTTCGCGGTGGACGACAAGCGGCTTGGATCCGATGCATCGGAGCGCGAGAACCTTATCGACGAGATTGACCAGTGGAAGGATCGCCTGGTGAAGCTCACTGTGACGGCGCAGCATGTTTCCGATGTGAGCGTGTCGATTGATCGCGGTGCGGAGATTGAGGGCACGGTCAGCTATGACGACTCGAGCCCGGCGATTGGGATTCGATTTGCGGTGCTTCGCAAGACGGAGAAGGACCGCTGGATGAAAATTGGCGGCGACAACGAGTCGCTCGACGAGAAGAGTGACGGGCGCGGACGCTACGGCATTCCCAATTTGCCTGATGGCGAGTACAAGGTGTGCGCGCTGCTGCCGGTGAAGGAGGACAATGCTTCACCGAAGTTCTGTTTTGGCGGGGGCTTTCGCATCGATAAGGCTGAGGTTGTGAAACTGAGCGTGGGCGAAACGCATAACGGCGTTGATATTGTGTTGCCGGTTGATGGGCTGTTCACGGTTGCGGGCAACGTTAGCGCGGGGACCGACGCGCACGCGCCGTCGCAGGCCACAGTGCATCTGCTGTATGCCGATGATCGCGCGGAGGCGCGGCAGACCGCGATGCTGAAGGACGGCAGTTTCAGTTTTGACTATGTGCCGGCGGGAAGTTACATTTTGCAGGTTACGGATGCGGTGGATGTTGTTGCGAATGCGGCGACAACGAGCACTACGGCGCAGAGCGGCGATGCTTCGGTCGGAGCGCCGCAGTCCGCACCGCAGGTGCATAAGTATATGGACAAGGAGACACCGCTTATCGTGCAGAGCGACATGGATGATGTGCAGGTGACGGTAGTTGAGCCGCCTCCGCCGCAGCGGGCAAGCCAGTGATTGGGTTTTGTTATCGGAGTTCCTTGCATGAAGGCGATTAGCGAGCGTTCTGTTAAGACCCTGCTCTTGGTGCTTATTGTGGCGGGAATTGTTGCCATGAACTTTGGACCCGGCGTAAAGGCAACGTGGGATTATGCGCTCCGACCGCACTCGATACATTGCAGAACTTTCTCTTTGCGCGTGCCGTTGAACTGGAAACTCGACGGTGGTGATTGCTCATTTATTGATATCGAGAAACGCCGGAACCTGGTTCCGGCGACCGACGTAGGAGCCGCTGAGCTCTTCATTAGCCCCTTCCCCGCCTCTGACTTAGCACGCGAAGAAAAAGAGTTCATCGACGCATACAGTCGTGATTGGCACCTATCCAAAATCAGCCTAGGCAACGCTCAGAACAATTGCGATTGGGCCGAGCTGAACGAGAGATCTGGTTGGATTTCCGTTAACTGCTGGGATAGCGCACGTGGAATCAAGATCAGATTCGTGGGAGCGGAGTCGAATTTTGATGAAGCGGTCAACCTCATCAATTGATTTGCGAAAATCTCCAAATATCGAATCAACCTAAGCGGATGGGGCTTGGCGACTTACGCCTTCGCGCGAAGGCGATCACGGGCCGCGCCAGCAGCAGTACGGTAAAGAGGATTGTCATATCTAGCGGCGTGAGTACGCCGGTCTTTACCTGCCACCAGTAGTGAATTACTCCGCAGATGGCTGCTAGGTAGATGAGCTTGTGCAGTCGGCTCCAGTTTTTGCCGCCCATTTTGCGGATGGCCCAGTTGGTTGAGGTGAGGGCGAGCGGCAACAGCAGCAAATATGCGGCTGCGCCGGCCATGATGAACCTTCGCCTGGTTACGTCGATCAGCATGGCGTGCAGGTCGAATCCGCTATAAAGCGCGACCCATGTGAGCATGTGGAGCGTTGCGTAGAAGAATGCGAAGAGGCCGAGCAGACGGCGGAAGCGGATTAGCCAGTTGAGCTGGGGAATGAGCTTGCGTATGGGCGAAATGGCGAGCGTGATGGCCAGCAGGCGCAGCGTCACGAGGCCGGTGGTGAAGGCGAGGTTCGCTGTGGGATCGGGTCCGAGATTGTTGACGATTGCGCCGTAGACTAGCCAGGCGGCCGGCGCGAGGCACGCGATCCAGGTGAGGGTCTTTAGAAGGATGATGGTTGATCGGGACATAGTTAGCGAGTTAGCAAGTCAGCGAGTCAGCGAGTTAGCGAGTTAGCTAGTTAGCGGGTTAGCGAGTTAGCGAGTTAGCTGGTTAGCGGGTTAGCGGAGTTAGAACAGCGTGAACGAAGTTCCGTGGTATCCCAGGTCTCTAAATCGAGACCTGGGGCACCCAACTTCGCGGGCGAATTTAGAAAACCAAGAGAAAAAGGAGCCAAGCTAACTCAACGCGAAGTTACTAACTACGCTAACTCCGCCAACCCCGCTAACTCCGCTCACTTGCTAACTCCGCTTTCTAGAAATTCTTCTTCAGATCCATGCCGGTGTACATTGAGGCTACCTGGTCTGTGTATCCATTGAACATTAGAGTGGTGCGGCGCTGCTGATAAAAAGGCAGGCCGATGCGGCGCTCGGTTTTCTGGCTCCAGCGGGGATGGTCTACGTTGGGGTTGACGTTGGAGTAGAAGCCGTACTCGCTGGGGGCCAACTCGTTCCACGTTGTGTCGGGCATCTTGTCGACGAATTTGATTTTCACGATGGACTTGGCGGACTTGAAGCCGTATTTCCACGGCACGATAATGCGCACCGGCGCGCCATCCTGATTGGGAAGCACCTGTCCGTAGAGGCCGAAGGTGAGCAGCGTGAGCGGGTTCATGGCCTCGTCCATACGCAGGCCTTCGACATACGGCCAGGCGACCTGCGACTCGTTGGCCCACTTTTCCACTCCCCAATCGAAGTAGGAGACGAACTGCACAAACTTGGCCGAGGGCTGGGGATCGCAAAGCTTGATGAGCTCAGAGAGCGAGTAGCCGACCCAGGGAACAACCATGCTCCAGGCCTCGACGCAGCGAAAGCGATAGACGCGATCTTCAAGCGGGCGCAGTTTGAGCAGCTGGTCGATGTCGAATACCTGCGGCTTGTTGACCTTGCCCTCAATCTTCACTTTCCAGGGCCGAGTGGGCAGCGCGCCGGCGTTTTGCGAGGGACTGGTCTTGTCTGGTCCGAACTCGTAGAAGTTGTTGTAGTGGGTGATGTCTTGAAAGCTGGTGAGATCTTCGCCGGTGGTGGTGAGCGGGCTGGACACGGTTTGCAGCTTGGTATCGGCGAAAGCCGCACGGGGAGAGACGACCGCTCCGGCGGCGAGAGCGGCTGCGCCCGCGGCGGCGGCCTTTTTGAGGAATCGGCGGCGGTTGAGGTATTCGCGATAGTCGTGGAGCGGCGTGATTTCAGAGGAGGGAATGTCTGGCGGCTTGCCGATGAGCATTTGGGACCTCGAAGCCAGGGAAGTTTCGACTGCAATTATTAGACACCGGCGCGGGGATGGGCGTTACAGAAAAACAGGGGTCAGTGGACAGTGTTCGCCTCACAGGGCGAAGGGCCACTCGTGACGCATTTTGGCGCGGACCAGGTAGATTGCCGTGCCGCTGACGGCGATGGCCGCCGCGCCCAGAATTGTGCTCGGTGCTGTTGCTTTGCTCAGTACGATAAAAATGAAGCCGGCCATTGCGGCCAGCGGAGGCAGCGGATAGAGCGGAATGCGAAATGGCCGGGGCAGGTCTGGCTGGCGGATGCGGAGAACGATGACGCCCACTTGCTGCAACATGAATTGCAACAAAATGCGCGTGATGACCAGCCAGGTGATGACCTGCGCGAGCGAGAAAAAGCAGAAGCAGGCAGCCACAACGCCCAGGGTGACGAGCGCACGGTGTGGAATGCCGTGCTTTGGATGAATGGCCGCCAGAAAGCGGAAGTAGTTGCCATCGCGCGCGGCGGCGTAGGGTACGCGCGAGTAGCCCAGCAGCAATGAAAAGACTGAGGCGAACGCGGTCCACACAATGAGCGCGGCGATGGTGTAGCCGGCCCATTGGCCGAAGGCGGAGCGAGCGATATCGGATACCAGTTGCACGCGCAGTGCGGCGTTGTCTGCTGCGTGAGTGGCGGCGTCGCGCAGCGATGGAAGGGCTGCCAGATCCATGAGCACGTAAAACGCGGCGACGATGAAAACCGAAAGCAGAATGGCGCGAGGAATGGTGCGTTCGGGCTTGCGCACCTCGCTGCCCAGGAACGTGATGTTGTAGTAGCCCCAGTAGCAGTAGGTGGCCAGCAGCGTTCCCTGGGCGAGGCGGGTGAATGCGGGTGCGAGCGCTGCGACGGTTGGCGCCGCGGGCATGTGCCATCCGCCGGTAGCGGCAGCGTGCGCGAAGCCGGAGACGATGACGCCGGTAAGAGCCGCCATGACTCCGGCAAATAATACCCATGCGAGACGCGTAACTGAACTCAGGTTGCGGTAGAGCAGGGCGGTGACCAGCAGGCAGGCTGCGGCAGCGGCGAAGTTGGAGTAGTGGAGTGCGGGCAATGCGGCGAAGGGCGCGGTTTGAAGCCCAGGCCAGAAGACGGCGAGGAAGCTGGAGAGGCCGATGCATCCCGAAGCGATGGAGAGCGGCGCGGTAAACGTGAGTTGCCAGACGAAGAGAAAGCTGAGCCAGTTGCCGGGGCCCTGGGGCCGGTAGATTTCACGAAGAAACGCATAGGAACCGCCGGCGCGCGGGAGGGCTGCGCCGAGTTCGGCCCAGACCAGGCCGTCGGCAACGGCGATGGACGCGCCCAAGATCCATGCCCAGACGGAGAGCCGGTAGCCGGTTGCGGCAATGACCAGGGGCAGGGTGATGAAGGGGCCCACGCCGATCATCTCAAGCATATTGAAGAGCACGGCAGAGCGAAGGCCGATGCGGCGCTCGAGGGTTGGAGTGTTCACGGAGTGAGGCGCGGGTTCGGGCATTTCGCTGAAGCCTTCCCTCAGGGGCAAAAGCCCCGAGAGTCAAAAAACAAGAACGCTTGCGGCACGAGTAAAGTCGCGCCCTGTCACAAGACTCGCTTCGATTGGCTTCTTGAGCGAGCAACGAATCATGCACTTGCAAACAGTCGGCTAATCCCGACAGAGTTACAGGCATGCATATGCTCACCGGATTGTACACTGGCATGTGAGCATGTTCCCTTATCGCATATTCCGTTCTGTTTCTATTGGCGTGGTTGCCGCGAGCCTGCTGCTGGTTTCCGATGCGGCGGCCCCGTTGCGCGGGCAAGACGCCGCAGTGAAAGCGCAAAGCGAGCTTGAGATGGCGCCGCTGAGCGAACCTTCGCCGGTGGCACTGCCGATTGCTGAAGACCGCGGCTACGCGGATCTGGAGCAGACCATCAGGCGGCTGGGCACTACGGCCAGCGTGCTGGTGATTGTTGCTCACCCCGACGATGAAGACGGCGCGCTGATGACGTATTTGACCCGCGGCGAGGGTGCGCGAGTGACGCTGATGACGCTGACACGCGGCGAGGGCGGGCAGAACGCGATGTCTGCCGACGAGTACGATGCGCTGGGGCTGATCCGCACCAATGAGTTGCTGAAGGCCGATGAATATTACGGCGCATCGCAGCTTTGGGGCACCGAGGCTGATTTTGGATTCTCGAAAACGCAGGAAGAGGCGTTTGCGAAGTGGGGACACGATCGCGTGCTGTATGACGCGGTGCTGGCGGTGCGGCGGGTGCGGCCGCAGATCATTATCAGCACGTTTGTGGGCGGGGTGAGCGACGGCCACGGGCACCACCAGGTATCGGGCGAGATTGCGCAGGAGGCGTTCAAGGCAGCCGGCGATCGAAAGGTTTTTCCTGATCAGCTGAAAAATGGATTGGAGCCGTGGCAGCCGCTGGCGGTGTATTCGCGATCGCCGTTTGCGCCCATCACCGATAAAGGCATTTTTGATTATGCGACGGGCAAGTGGGCTCCGGCGCGGTTCCACAACTATGTGACGGGGGAGTGGACTGAGGGCGCGCTGGGCACTGACGCCACGATGCCGGTGGGCGCATGGGATGCGGTGTTGGGGCGCAGTTATGAGCAGATTGCGCGTGAGGGTTGGGGCGAGCAGAAGTCGCAGTATGGAGGGGCGAGTCCTGAGCTGAGCGGGCCGGATACTTCGGAATATCATTTGTGGGCGGCGGTGCCGGAAGCTGCGACTGCCGCTCGAATTCATGGGGAACCTGGCGGCTTATTCAACAACGAGCGAGTGCGGATATATACGGGCGTCGGGGGACTGGCGCGTCTGGTGAAAGGGACGCCGCCGCCGTGGCTTAGTCTCGACCTGAAGCAGATAGATACCGGCTTGAGCACCTATGCGAGCGACTGCCGCAACCTGAGCGGCGTTGAAGGCGCGAAGAAACTTGTGCCTGTTTATCGCGAGACGCTGGATCTTTATGCACGGGTGAGGCAGAGCGATCTTGACGCGGTGGGCAAGGCCGATCTGGAGTTTGAGCTGGGCAAGAAGATTGAGGAGTTCCAGAGGGCATTCAAGGATCTGCTGGGGCTTGATCTGATCGGATTTGTGGAGCACTCGGGTGGTGGCGGCGGTTTTGGCCGCGGTTCCACGGCTGACGAGAGCGCGCGGAGCGTGACGCCGGGTGAGCACTTCAAGGTGCGCGTGCACACGGCGCAAGGTGTGGGCCAAACGCGCCTGCTGCGGGTGTGGCTTGAGAGCCGCGATGGCAGCCGGTGGGGTGGGGGCAACTCGGGCGGTGCGATTGATGAAGCGGCAAGCAGGACGCCGACCGACGACCGCACGTTTACGCTGGTGGTGCCTGACGATGCGCAGCCTACCGCGCCGTATTTTACGCGGCCTTCAATTGAGCAGCCTTATTACGATGTGGCCGATGCTGCGCTGCGGCTTGACTCCTTTGAGCCGTGGCCGCTGGAGGCCTGGGCGGAATTCAGCTTTGATGGCGTGCCGATTCGCCTGGGCGGAATCGTGCAGACGCTGGAGCGGGTTGCGGGGCCGGGCGGGATTTATGAGCCTTTGGTGGTGACTCCCGCGATTGGCGTGAGCATTGAACCTGAGGCGCGCATTTTGCCGCTCGACGGCGAGCCGCTGCCGGTGATGGTTACGGTGCACGCTGAGGCTGCGGCCGAGGGCACGGTTGATTTGAAACTTCCTGATGGATGGAAGGCTGAGCCGGCCCAGCTTGAATTTCATTTGAAGGGTGCGGGAAATACTGAGCCGCTGAAGTTTGAAGTGACGGCTCCTGACGTTGGCGCGGGGGCTTATTCAATTGAGGCGATGGCGCAGTCGGGCGGCAAGACTTATGCGACTGGCTGGAGGACGATTGGGTACCAGGGGCTGCGGCCTTACAACCAGTACAAGACGGCCACGCTGGCTACGCGCAAGGTGGATGTGAAGCTTGCGCCGGGGCTGCGCGTGGGTTATGTGATGGGCACGGGCGACATGGTTCCCGAGGCGATAAGGGAGCTGGGGGTTGAGCCGCATTTGCTGACGGATGCGGAGCTGGGGTCGGGCGATTTGTCGGCCTGGAATGTGATTGTGATTGGCATTCGCGCCTACTCAAATCGCAAGGAGCTGACGGCTGCGCAACCCAGGCTGGATGAGTTTGTGAAGCGCGGCGGGACGCTGGTTGTCGAATACCAGGGAGGCGACTTCCCTGCTCCGCTGCCGGTTGAGATGGGGCGGCTTGGGGAGCGGGTTGTGGACGAAGCAGCGCCGGTGAAACTGCTGGACCCCGAGAACCCGCTGCTGAATTGGCCGAACAAAATTACCGGCGCCGATTTCGATGGCTGGGTTGAGGAACGCGGCCACGGATTCCTCGATCGCTGGGACCCCGGTTACACGGCGTTGACTGAAACGGCAGATGCCGGGCAGGACCCGCAGCGCGGAGGTTTGCTGGTGGCTCATGTGGGTAAAGGCACATATGTGTATGTTGCATACGCGCTGTATCGGCAGCTTACGGAGCTTGTACCGGGGAGTTACCGGATTATGGCTAATTTGTTGAGCGCGGGCGAGCATAAATAGGCTAGCCGGTTACGGGGGAATTATCCGGGTTATTTGAAGAATGTCTGCTTGAGAATTGGGTTCGAGCTGAAAAGACAGACCCCAAAAGGCCCGAGGCTAAAGCCGCGACGATTTGCGTCTTATTCAGCAGCCTGAAGGCTGCTGCTCCCTCCGATTTCAAGCCGTAAGGCGCGGCGAAGCGGCATCTCACGTAGACACTGCGGGCCCACCCCGGCGAATACAAATCATTCGCCGGGGAGCGCGGGAGGATCTCGACGCCTGGGTATTGGCTACTTCTTGCCGTTGTCTTTGAAGTTGAGGGCGATGTAGTAGGTGGTGTACGAGTGGCTGGTTGTGACATTGGTCAAGAACTGGCCGCCGCCGAAGTAGCCTACGCCGCCACCCAGGTTGAAGTGCTTGTTGAGCTCATACCAGGAATAGCCATCGATCTCCGCACCCACGTGGCGGCCCTTTGGAGGGGTCTTGTTGTACACGATCGAACTGCCTGAGGTGTTGTAGACCGAGTCTAGCGCCGAGGCGGCCCAAAAATCGAGCCCCTGCGCTGTGAGAGTAAGCCGCCGGTGTGGCTCGATGGTTGTTCCCGCTCGCACCGCCTCAATATTTTGCCAACCGAACTCGTCAATGATGCCGAAGCGATCGTGGGCCGTGGGGTACATGGTATCGAAGGTGGAGTGCGTCGTGTTGGTTTTAGGATTGCCATTGCCTGAAGCGTAGTCGTACTGGGTGAAGATGCGCGGCTTGGTGGCTACATTGAGGAACTGGTATGCGGCGCCAATTTGCCCTGCCCAGGCATCGATGCTTTGCGGCCCAACTTTGCCGCCTTCATAAATGAGCTCTCCGGTGAAATCAAACGTCGAGTTGGTTTGCGCCTTGTAGCGCAGTCCGACAGCCTTTTCGTTTTCTTTTCCGGTGGTTTTGGCAACGGGAGCTTCCACAACCTCGGCAGGCTGCACGCGCCACAGGAAGAAGGGCTCAAGGCTTGAGTGCTGCACCAGCAGGCCATCGACGCGGCCATAGGCTCCGTAGATGTTGTTGCCCTCTTGATGCGGGCTCACGCCGTAGGCCTGTGGAACGACGGCCGAGGCGGCAAAGATACCTACGTGTTCACGTTTCGCATTAAGGTTGAGCACAGCCGCATCGTAGGAACGGCCCTGGTTGCGCCACTCGGAGTTGGCCATGATGGTGTTGTTGTAGTTGATGAGCTGGCGGCCTACGCGCAGGCTGAACCAATGCTTGTCTGGAGCGCCGATCTCGGCGTAGGCGAGCTTCATATCCCAGCGAACCGTGTTTGGCGGGCCAATGGGCGCATTCTGGAAGCCGGAGCGGGCATCCTGCACCTGCGCCGTGACTCGCAGCCAACTGGAGGCATGCACATCCACCTCGAACCGGAAGCGGTTCAAGATGTAAGAGTCATCGACTGCCGCTTTGAAGTTTGAATTGTCGTACGCCTCGTAGCGGAAGCGCTCTTCTGCCGATAGATGGATCCAATCGGGCAGCGCTGCGTCGAGGTCGGTCATGGGTGCAAAGTCGTGAAAATCGTAGTGCGCCGGGTTGGCGGTGGTACGGCCGCCCGGCCCGTTCAGAAAGCTCAACGGGTTTGAGGCCGGACCGGTGATAAACACGCCGCTGTAGCCAGAGGAGCCGTGTTGGGTGGTGATGTCGTCTTGCGCGGCCAGAGGCATGCTGGCAGTGAAGGCAAGCAGCAGGAACAACGAAGAGATGGTAAGCGACAACCGGCTTAGGAAAACAGACTTTGCAGAGGAACGAACTTTGTGCACTTTGGACTCTCCTTTGAGTTCTTTGAATCTGAATGGATTGGGGTTTGAGACCCCCGGGAGTGCTCGCGACCACGGAGCTTGATTAGCTAGATGAGAGTGCAACAAGTCACTGGGCAACCCATACTTCTCCTACTGTATCTAGAATGTCTACCAATTTACTAGAGTATTCATTCTGAAAACAACCAAAATAATGCGTTGGCCCCATAGGCGGCCCGGGAATGCGTGGGGATGATGCGGTCGCTTGTTCATGTAAATGGGTGAAATAACTAGCCTTATAGTTCCATCAAGACCCTGCGGGTGCCCGCAGCGGAAATGTGCGGCCAGGCGAGTATATGGCCGCCCGGGGATTGAGTTCCCGCCCGGAGAGACGCGAGGAAACCTATCTCCGCCTGGAGAAACGAGCGGAAAGGGGGCGAGCCTCAGATGGATCGAAACATTTTCCTGGGTGATTTGCATTGGTGGGTTCCACGGCCTGCGGGTCGCACGAGAGCGCGCAAGAGGTCGCGTGCATACGCCGAATTGAGCTTTAAACTTCCACCGCAGAATTGCCGATAAGGCAATTGTTTCGTGCTCAACAACACAACCGGCGATTGTTAAAACTCTATGAATTCATCGGGCATTCATCGAATTCTGCGAGCCTTGGAACTGGAAGCGGCAAGGAAAGTTCCGCCCCCGGGGGAGCGGCTTTCTGGCCGTCGCAAGAGATCTCAAAACATCAATGGGAAGCACCGACATCCCGATAGCGCCACGGCCGTTGTTTGAGGCACGCTGGCGCATTCATTTGTATACGTGTGTTTTTTCGAACGAATAACCGCAAAAGCAAAAAAGAGAGGCCCGATGAACTTGAAATTGATCACGACTGCGGCGGTAATCTGCGCTGCCAGTCTCGTTGTTTCCTCAGCCTACGCAGCCAGCGATAGTGATTCGCCGGCAAAGAAGCACCATGTGGCAAAGAAAGCCGAGGCTGCAGCTTCGCCATCGGTACAAGACCAGATCAACGCGCTTCGCACGGAGATGCAGGGGCAGATCAACGAGCTCAAGGGCGACCTTTCAGCCAAGGATGCCCAGCTGAAAGAAGCTCAGCAGCAGGCGGCTGATGCGCAGGCAGCGGCAGCCAAGGCGCAGCAGGCGGCCGACGCTCAGGCTGCGGCGCTGAACGAGAACAGTGCGGCAGTGAGCACTTTGCAGAGCGCGGTAAAGGACATGGGCACCAACCAGGCATCATTGGCGTCGACGATTTCAGACACCGCCGTGAGCTTGAAGAAAGCGATCGACAACCCCACTGCCCTGCACTACAAGGGCGTGACGATTACCCCGGGCGGCTATATGGCGGGTGAATCGGTGTGGCGGGCCAAGGCCACGGGCGGCGACATTCCGACGGCGTTTACGTCGATTCCCTACGAGGGGTCGGATCTATACTCCCTTAGCGAGTTCTACGGCAGCGCCCGCCAGTCGCGCGTGAGCGGCATGGTTGAAGGCAAGACCAGCTGGGGAACGCTGAGAGGATACTTCGAGGGTGACTGGCTGGGCACCGGCATCACATCGAACAACAACCAATCGAACAGCTATGTTTTCCGTCAGCGTGTTGTGTGGGGATCGGCGATTACCAACAGCGGCTGGGCGTTCACGGGCGGCCAGTTGTGGTCGCTGGCGACTGAAGACAAGGTTGCAATCTCGAACCTCTCCGGCGACATTTTGACGCCGCAGACCATCGACCCGAACTACGTAACGGGCTTTGTTTGGACGCGGCAGTACGGCGTTCGCGCCACTTACACCACCAAGCATGCCGCGTTTGGCGTTGCGGTAGAGAATCCGCAGTTGCTTTACACCGCATCGCTTGCCGGCAACACGCCTTATGCGGTGCTGGGCGCAGCCGGAACCAACGGCGGCAACTACAACGCGGCAGTGAGCGGCGTAACGGCGACCACCTACGTGCAGAACTACAGCAATGAGCCGGGCACCACGACCTATCTGCCGATCTACAACACCATCACGGCAGCCAGCAACATTACCAACATCTCGTTCAACCAGGCGCCCGATCTGGTTGTGAAGGCGGCCTTCGATCCAGGCTGGGGCCACTATGAAATTATCGGCATCGGCCGGTTCGCGCACGAAACAATTTATCCCGGCGTGACCACCGATATTGTGAAGTACGGCGGCCAGACGGATATTGAAACCGGCGCCGCAGTAGCCGCAAAGCCCACCACGGCTGGATCGGAATACGACAGCATCGCACTGGGCGGCTTTGGCGGCAGCTTGCGCGTGCCGGTGATCCCGAACATTCTGACGTTCGGATTCAAGGGCATGTGGGGCGCGGGCGTGGGCCGCTACGGCGACTCGACGCTGGCTGACGTGACGGCCAACCAATGGGGCGGCCTGGCGCCGATTCACAACGGTTCGGCTCTCTTTACACTTGAAGCCAATCCCACGTCGCGCCTGGCCATCTACCTGAACTACGGTGGCGACTACGCGGGCCGCGACGACTACTCCACAACAGCCACCACAACACTTGGCTCGCCGACGGCGACCTTCTGCCCGACCGGCTTTACTTCGGGCACAGAGTGCATTGCCAAGCCGACGTCTTCAACACTGGCGGCGGGCGGGTCGTGGGGCGGCCACTGGGGCACGCCCGGTCAATCGGCAGTCGGCTACGGTTCGCGGATGTTGTCAAACGCGAGCTGCAACACGATTACCAATCCCGGATATAACACTGGCGGATCGACCGGCTTTTTGCCTGGCGGATCCTGCGGCGCGCAGAACCGCGACGTGCAGGAAATGACGGGCGGATGGTGGTACGACATCTACAAGGGCGATCGCGGCCGCTTCCGTCAGGGCTTCCAATACGGATACGTGGTGCGTGAAGCTTGGTCGGGCGCAACGGGCATCGGCGCCAAGGGCATCGACAACATGTTCTGGACCTCGCTTCGCTACTACTTGCCGTAGAAATTATTTGGGGCACTGCAACACAGAGGGGCGGCTTTCGGGCTGCCCCTTTTTTATGCCGTTACGCCCGATCACTTAAGGGCATTGAAGATGGCAATAAATCACTTGACTGACTACGATGTTTAGGGTAGCGTGAGGGGATGGAATACGCAGTCAAGACGCTACAGCAAGCTATTACGCACTTTGCAGACCGTGAGAACTGCCGCGCGTTCATGGTGTTTATGCGCTGGCCGGATGGAACGCCCCGGTGCCCATACTGTGACGCTACTAAGCTAACGTGGCTTGCAAAAGCCAACGTGTACCGCTGCTATGGTGAGCATCCCAAGCAAAAGTTCTCTCTCAAGGTTGGGACGGTCTTTGAGGATTCGGCTCTCGGTTTGGAAAAATGGCTTCCCGCTGTCTGGCAGCTTGCCAACTGCAAGAATGGCATCTCCAGCTACGAACTATCACGCGCTCTCGGCGTCACACAACGAACGGCATGGTTCATGCTACATCGAATCCGGCTGGCAATGAAAGACGGGAACTGGAGTAAGCTAGGCGGCTCTGACAGTGGGCCAGTCGAAGTCGATGAGGCCTATATCGGCGGCAAGCCGGGAAACAAGCATTTGAGCGTGCGTAAGCGTGGCAGCGGAAAGAAATACCTGCTGGATGAGCTTGGATTTCGGGACTCTCTAAATCCCGACTATGTGCCAACGGTCGGACGAAGCACAAAGAAGATCCCAGTCTTCGGAATGCTCGACCGCGAGACTCGCAAGGTTCGCGCCCAAGTCATCCCCGAAGTGAAGAGGGAAACCCTGATGAACGCCATTCTCGAAAACATCGAAAAGAAAAGCACCATCTACAGCGATGGACTAGCGGATTACAAGCCGCTCAAGGCTATGGAATTCGTCCATGACACCGTGAACCATGTGAATGAGTACGTTCGCGGGGAAGTCCACACTCAGGGAATCGAAAACTTCTGGAGTCTGCTCAAACGGACCCTGCATGGAACCTATGTGTCAGTTGAGCCATTCCACTTGGATAGGTACGTCACTGAGCAGATTTTCAGGTTCAATAATCGCGCCACAAAGGATAATCCACTCACGGATTCAGACCGCTTCGTTCTCGCGGTATCGCAGATCGTTGGCAAGAGGCTCACATACGCCGAATTGACGGGGAAGACGGAAAGACCGGAAGACTTCTAACCTGCCCGCTTACGTGAAGCCACCACGGCGCGGGCCGCGCGGGAAGCGACCCTCTTAGGCGTCTGCTTGTCCTCTTCAATGCGTCTTTGTAACTCCACCTTAGACACCTTGAGAATGGTCCGCATAGCTTCCGTGAACTTCACAAATTCGGGATTGGTGGGCAGAGGTTTCATGTGAGCTATGATAGCGCGATCCTGAATAACTGATAAAATCTTGGCATGTCCATTAGGAAGAGAAGATAGAAAAGCTCTTCTCGCAACGGGCGAACGGCGAAAGCGCGTGGACAAACGAACAATAAGAAAGGCACCCGCCCTGTAGAAAAGATCGGATGCCCTTCGGATTCGCCCTAACCAGACCCCGTTTCCAGCTTGCAACTGGAGGCGGGGTCTTCTCTTGTCGGATGGTATCACAAAGTATACAAACTGTGCCAAACTGTTAAACACTAAGGTGCAGCATGAAAAGGCTTTGGTTTAAGTGCCCGAAGACTCAGGGGAACGTCACTGCTCTCCTTGAATCTACTTCGAACGGACTCCCTGTTCGCGTCGAAGTTTTACGTTGTCGCCACTGCAAAGAACCACATCTTTTCCGCCGTTCCGATATCTGGCGCGTGACGAACGAGAAGAAGAAAATCCGGGGATTTCGGACGCGATAATTGAGTCCCTGCATTCATAGCCGCGACCACACTCCGTACACTTCAACTTCCATTCACAGCGGCTAACGTTGGTACTGATGGAGTAAAGGAAAGACCCACATTCGCAGAAGAACGAGATGTAGGCTAACTTCTCCATCTGCTCGGCAATAATATACAAGATTCCCCATAAAGTCCAGAAAGCAAAAGATTTAGATATTTAAGTATTTGCTGCTCTAAGACTTACAGTCAGTCTGATACATTATTACCTTGAAGATTACTACTTAATTATGTCTTGGACGCGCTTAAACCGGGCTTAAATGGGCCTTATTGAGCATAAAAGGAAGGTTTTTTGCGCCCCAAATTGGCATCAATGCGGCGGATTTTCTGTTGTTCTGCTCCGTAACACCCTGATTTATATGGATTGGTAGCCTCCCATTCTTCACAGTTTCACTGGGGCTGGGTGGATGGGGGGTGGGGTATTCATTTTTGTGTCTCGGGAAGACGGTCATAGTTTATCAAATGGTAAACGTCGGGCGAACTGGTGTGAATGTGCATTTGTTTCAAGTGTGGCATAGATGGTGGTAATTGGATGCAAAAGGCGGCGGGGTTAGCGGGGTTATCCAAAGCGGGGCTAGAAGGTTTGCGTGAGAACTGGGATTTGATTGGATGAAATGCCCGCGGCCACTTAAAGCCGGCGCAGGAAGATGTGCTCAATTCAGTAGCCTGAAGGCTACTGCTCCTTCCCATTTACGCGAAACGGCGTGCCTGACGCAGGGGCTGAAGCCCCTCTCATTTTGGGGGCATTTTCGGCACGGCTAAAGCCATGCACTGATACAAAACCATTTGTGCGAGCTGCTCTAGCCCTTTTTGCCGTGAACCGCGGCTGCGAAGGCCTGCCAGACTTTCAGGTTTCCTTCGTACTCCTTCAACATTCTTTCGGGATGGAATTGGAGACCTACTACGAATCTGGCTTTGGGATCGTAATAGGCCTCTACCAGGCCGTCGTCGGCGTGGGCCATGGGTTTGAAACGCTGCGCCAGGCGGCGCACTCCCTGATGATGGTAGCTGTTTACCATGATGTTTTTGCGGCGATACCAGCGCGACAGCGGAGTTGCGGGGGTGATGGCTACGGGATGGCGGTAGGCATCGTAGTGCTTATAGTCAATGTGATGCCGGTCGGAGCGCTTTTCTTTTTGCACGTCGCCGTAGAGCGTTCCGCCGCATGTTGCATTCATCAATTGCGATCCGCGGCAGATGCCGAGGATGGGAATTTCGCGTTTGAAAGCTTCACGCAACATGCGCAGCTCGATCTCATCTTTGAGCGCGTGCGTCTGCTCAAGAAACTCAAAGTTCGCCTTGCGGGCGGCGTAGCGATGCGGTTCAACGTCTTCGCCTTCAACCAGCAGCAGGCCATCCATTCGCTCAATGTACTGCGGCAGGCACCCGAGCGTGCCGCGCACCACGGGCACCATCAAAGGGAGTGTGCCGAGCTTGACCAGCAGCTCGAGGTGCAACTCTCCGACATAATCGATGAGCTTGTTTTTCCTGGTTGTCTGGCGGGTGGCAATAACGACGACGGGGCGCTTCATTTGAGCAGGGTCCGGAGAGCATCAACCAGGCGCATGTCTTTCTTCCGCCCCTGCGAAGCGACACGAATGTGAAAGCCATCCATGCCGACCTTGTTGGAGCAGTCGCGGACGTACATGCGGTGATCGTCGAGCAGGCGAGTCTGGAGATCGTTTGCGGTCATGCCGTTGGTGACCTTGAAGAGAAGAAAATTGGCGCCGGTGGGGTAGACGTTGATGCCGGGAATGGCGCGCAGATCCTGGTAGAGCGCCGCGACGTCGGCGATGAGCCTCTTTCGCCCTTCGTGATAGTCGGCGTTGGTGCCGGGCAGCAGCGAGAGAAAGTGTTGCGCCACGGTGTTGAGATTCCACGTGGGAATGAAACGGCGCAGGCGGTTGAGCAGGAATACATTTGAGCTGTAGCAATAACCGAGGCGCAGGCCGGGCACGCCGCAATGCTTGCTCATGCTGCGCACGATAAGCAGATTGGTAAATCGGCCGGCGAGCGGAAGCAGGCTGGGGATGGAGTCTGCCGCGAAATCGATGAACGATTCGTCGACGATGACCAGCTCAAGGTGGCGCGCCTCGTGCAGAAACTCCACCATCTGGTCGAGCGGAATGAACTGGCCGGTGGGATTGCCGGGATTGATGATGAGGACGCACTCGAGCTTGCGCTGATTGGCCCACTCAAGGTAGTCGGAGAGATGCAACTGGTAGCCGTCGCGGGCATCGAGCGGATAGAGCTCGGCGTTGCGCGAGTCTCTCATCTTCTCGATGTACTCGCCGAAGGTGGGAACGGGCACGGCGATGCGATCGATTAATGTTTGCGTGATGAGCGCGATGAGCTCCGTGGCTCCGTTGCCGATGACGATGCGTTCGGCGTCAACCTCGAGCACCTCTGCCAGGTAACGCTGGCTGGTGAGCGGATTGCTGGATGGGTAGGACTTGATGAGGTTGGGCAGGTTGCGCTGCAGTTCCTCAAGCATGGCCGCGGTGGGGTAATAGGGGTTGGCGATGAAGCAGAAATCGACAATGTCTTTGGCGTTGTCGTAGCCGACCAGGTCAGTGAGCGCGGGAGAATGCGAGGTTTCGTAGAAGAGGTGCCTGCGCAGCCCGACTGCCGAGCCTGCGGAAATTGCGTCTTTGGGTATCGTGGCTTCCGCCATGGACTTCACCGTTTGAGAATCGCTCTCAGCGAGAGGCTACACGGGCAGCGTGGGCGCGTCAACCGGCGCGAGGTTAACGTGAGGCGCGGTTTGATGGGCCGCGATTGTGAGTGCGACGAAACATGCAAATGCAAAAGGCCCGGATCGCTCCGGGCCAGTTGATTTTGCGAAATGCGGCATGTTACTCGGCGGCGGCTTCGACGGCTTTGGTCTGCGCGACGGTCCAGTCGCTTGCGCCTACCTTGAAGCGGGCAAAGCGGCGGACGGTGATGTTTTCGCCCAGCTTGCCGACCTTCTGGCCGATGAGTTCCTTGATGCTGACGGCCTGGTCTTTGATGAAGGGCTGATCGAGCAGGCAGACCTCTTCATAGAACTTGGCCATTTTGCCTTCGACGATGCGCTCGATGACCGGGGCCGGCTTGCCGGTGGCCGCAGCCTGGGCGCGATAGACTTCCTTCTCGCGCTCGAGGTCTTCGGGGGTCACGTCTTCGGGCTTGACGTAGCGCGGGTCGCTGGCGGCGATGTGCATGGCGATGTCCTTCAGCAGGTCCTGGAAATCGTCGGTGCGGGCAACAAAGTCGCTCTCGCAGTTGAGCTCAATGAGCACGCCGATTTTGCCGCCGGCGTGGATGTAGGTGCCCACTGCGCCCTCGTTGGTAGAGCGCGCTGCCTTCTTCTGCGCCGACGCCATGCCCCGCTTGCGCAGAACCACAAATGCGTCTTCGATGCTGCCCTTTGTCTCCTGCAAGGCTTTGAGGCAGTCGCCCATGGGCGCGCCGCTCTTTTCGCGGAGCTCTTTCACCAATTTGGCATCAATCTTCTCAGTCACTGTCGTCATCTCTCGTTTCCCGGCTGGGTTGCAGCCTTCAAAAAAAAGTCGCTAGTACAACGTTAACGTGCCAGTATTACCGGCAAAAGAAAAGCGTGGCACCAAACTGCTTGGGCGGCCACGCTTGACTCGGATGGACGCGCCCTGCGCGCCCTAAGCTACTTAGAGTGCGCGCTCGGTGGCTTCGTCCTCGTCGAGCACTACGCCCGCGGGAGCCTTGCGAATGCCGGCGCCCAGAACCGCTTCAAGGTCCACTTCCTCAGGAGCGGCAGGCTCCTCAGGCGCGGCTTCAACCGGCACGGGAATCTCTTCGACAAACGCCTTGTCGCCGACCAGGTTCACGCCCTCGGCCGCCGAATCGGCGATTTTCGAAGTGAACAGGCGAATGGCGCGCAGGGCATCGTCGTTGCCCGGAATCACATAATCCACAACCGTAGGATCGCAGTTGGTGTCGACCACGGCGACTACCGGGATGCCCAGCTTGCGGGCTTCCTTCACGGCAATGGCCTCGTTGTTGGAGTCGACGATGAAGAGCGCGTCGGGCAGGCGCTTCATATTCTTGATGCCGGCCAGGTTGGCCTGAAGGTGCTTGCGCTCGCGCTCAAGCTTGATCACTTCCTTCTTGGTGAGCAGTTCGTAGCGGCCATCGCCGGCCATGTCATCCAGTTCCTGAAGGCGCTTAACCGACTTCTGCACCGTGACCCAGTTGGTGAGCAGGCCGCCCAGCCAACGCTGGTTCACGTAGGGCATGCTCGCGCGCGTGGCCTCTTCAGCAACTGCGTCCTGAGCCTGGCGCTTGGTGCCGACAAACAGAATTGTTTTGCCGCTGGCGCACAGCTCGGTAACGAACTTCGAGGCGTCTTTGAAGAGCTTGAGGGTCTTCTGCAGGTCGATGATGTAGATTCCGTTGCGCTCGCCGAAGATGTATTCCTTCATCTTGGGATTCCAGCGCTTGGTCTGATGCCCGAAGTGAACTCCCGCTTCGAGCAGCTCCTTCATTGTGATCGTGGCCAATGGGCCTCCTTCGTGGATTGCATCCGGGTGGTCGATGCCGGCGCCCGAATTGAACCCGCTTATGCGGGAAAATGGAAAAACCAGCTTTCAGCTTTCAGTCTTTCGATGCCCATCCGAACTTCAGTCGAAATTCGATCAATATTGCAGCGGCACAAAAAGCTGAAAGCTGAGAGCTAATAGCTTACGGCTTCGCAAGCGCCTAGCGCTTGCTGAACTGGAAGCGCTTACGCGCGCCCTTCTGTCCGTACTTCTTGCGTTCCTTCTGTCGCGCGTCGCGGGTCAGAAGGCCTTCTGCCTTGAGCATCTTGCGCAGCTCAGGGTTGAACTCGATTAGAGCGCGGGCAACGCCCATTTTTACGGCATCGGCTTGCGCGGCAACGCCGCCGCCGTTCACCGTGGTGAGCACGTCGAAGCTCGGCGCCAGTTCGGCCACTATCAGTGTCCGCTTGGCCGATACGCGCTGCTGATCGGTGACGAAGTACTCGTCGAATGCCTTGCCGTTAACTTTCCACTCGCCCGTGCCGGGACGCAGGAAGACGCGAGCGATGGCCCTTTTGCGCCGCCCCGTCCCGTAATACTGAACCAGATCTGCCATTTTCCCTCTTAGCTCTCAGCCGTCAGCTTTCAGCCTTCAGCTGGTTCAACTCTGAATCGAACTTTTCGCACTGCACAAGAATTTGGTACTCGCAGGATCAAGCTGAAAGCTGATAGCTGACAGCTGAAAGCTGCTCTTAAGCAATCTTCATTTCCACGGGCTGCTGGGCCTCGTGGGGGTGCTTGTCGCCGCGATAGACCTTGAGTTTGGTCGCCATCTGGCGGCCCATCTTGGACTTGGGCAGCATGCCCTTGATCGCTTCTTCAAGAATCTTTTCGGGCTTGCGGGCCAGCAGGCGCGTAAACGACTCTTCGCGCAGGCCGCCGGGAAAGCCGGTGTAACGCCGGTAGAGTTTGCTCTGGGCTTTGAGGCCGGTGAGGCGAACTTTTTCAGCGTTGATCACAATCACAAAATCGCCCACATCGATATACGGAACGTATTGGGGATTCAGCTTGCCGCTCAGCATACTGGCGGCTTTGGTGGCGAGGCGGCCCAGGGTCTGGCCACTCGCATCCACCACATACCATTTGCGGCTAATATTCTTGCCGCTGGGAACAAAGGTCGACATCGTTCTTCTGCCCTCTCAAAAGCCAGCTGTCAGCTATCAGCTTTCAGCCTTTAGATCTTTGCTGCCGCGGTTGCCGCAAAAAGCTCGCGCGAAGCAAATCCGCCCATGCAAAACGCACGGGCCTCAAATTCTACCCACTTCCAAACAAACCTGTTCGGGTGAGGATTGCGGGGAGCTGGCTCATCCTGAGCCGAGGTGGCGCCGGAAAAAAACAAGAAAACCGGCCGCCGGTTGCCTGTCTCCGGCAATCCCCACCAGGGAAACTGCCAGCCGGGTCCGGTCTTACTGCATTGTCCTTTCAAGGTTTAACCCTTAGAAGGAGCCATCGCACAGACCCCAGGCGCAACACCGCGCAAGGTCTTCAGAATACTTGAATTTGGGTTTAGAGTCAACGAAAAGCGCGTCGAAAAGCCGGCAAACCTGAAAGCCGGCGCGATTGACTACGAAAGCCTAGTACGATCAGGGAACTTTATAGGTCCCATTGTCGCCAACGGAGAAACCGGTCACGTTATTGGACTCAGGCTGCCAGGGTCCCACGGTGCTTTGGAGAACCTCGGCTGTCCAATTAACGGTTGCGCCTGATACCGGATCTGGAATAAATCCGGTCAAGGTGCTGAGATCGGGAAATTTGACCGTGGCTGAACCATCCTGGTAGTTGCTTGTGGAGGTCAATTGGTAGAAATACTGGGTGTTGGCGTCCGACGGCGGCGACCACTCGATCGCCGCTTCGTCAGCCACATTGGGTTGGCCCGCAAAACCGGAGTAATCGATATCAAGGGTGGGTAATGCGGCAGGCGTAGGTCCGGAGTAGCTCCATGGCGCGGGAAATGTAACCGTCACCGGGCCGGCGCCTGCGAAATTCCTGGACTCCGAAACAGATTCAACGATTGAAGACTGACCCGAAGTAACAACATTGCTAGTGGATGCGCTGAGGAAGTATTGATCGCCGGACTGGGCTATTGAAGCCGGCAACGCTGAATACGCCGTTGTTGCCTCAAGGTTCGCGAGGTAGGAGTATTGCTCTCCAGCGGGTGTAACAAGCACCAGGGCGGAGGCTGGAGAGAAGCCCGAAGGAGCATTGTTGTAGGTGATGGGTTCCTGAATGGTTGCGTCGGCGCTGCTGAAGACAACATTGCTGCCCCCATTCAACGCACCTGGAACAGCAACGCCCGTGAAGCTCTTTGCCGCGACAATGTACTGCGATACAAAGCTGCCAGGAAGACTGAACGCGTAGACCATGATATCGACGCGATCACTGCCCGCCGGAGCAGTAAGGCTGATGTTAGATGCAACAAGCCCATCAGGCTCCGTACTCGCAAAATCGACCCCGTCCTGGGCCTCAATCAGAAGATAATCTGGAATCTCGGACGTAGCATTAAATGCGCTGGCATCGACACTCATCGTAAGTGTTCCGGTTGTTCCAGCGGGGCCGGCCTGAGAGCAGCCTGCGTTATAGGAAGTGGCGTCGCTGGTTGTTGCTTCAATCACATATTGCTGCGTCTGGGTGTAGGCTGATCCCGACTGGCTCTGAAAGCAGACCCAGGCAATTGCGTAGTTCAAGGTGCCGTTCGGCACCGAAAACGTGACGACATTCGATGATTCAGTGGCCGCAGCGAATGTACCTGAGCCGATTTGCGTGGCAATCGCGATCGGCGCCGCGCCGGAAAAGTTGACGGTCACCATGGTCGGATTGGTGCCGCCACCACCGCCGCCGCCACCGGTATTGCCACCTGAGCCACCGCAGCCTGCGAGAAGCAGGCACACACTTGCCGGCAATGCATAACGCAAGATCAAAAAAGGCACAAAAATACCTCGGGCTGAGTTTGCGAAAAATTAGAGGTGGAAGCTCGAACGAATTTTAGCCTGCCCGGTTGTGCGGAGCAAGATTATTCGCGTGATGCAATTGCCGACGTGCATCAGGCAACACTCCAAAGCCGAAGTTTTCAGTCATTTCGAGTTCTGCGCAATTCACCAGTTCGTTGCTTCGCTGCCAGGCTCGGCGATTATTGCTTTTGCAGCTCCTCCAGTTGGCGCTTTGACTCTGCGTCGTTGGGATTCTTTTCTAACGCTTTATTGAAGTTTTGGATGGCTTGATCTTTTTTGCCTGCCTTGGCGTATGCCGTGCCCAGGCTCTGGTAAACGCCGCCCGAGTCGGGATAGAGCTGCGCGTTCAACTCGAGCACATCAATCGATTCGGGAAGATGGTCGCCCAACATCAATTCGTAGCCCCAGGTGTCGATTGCTCCCTGCTCAAGTTTGAAGTCGGGGTTCTCTTTGTGCAGATCGGCGTAGACATTTTTGATCTGGTCGAATCCGCGCTTGCCTACTTCTAATCGGAAGTTGTCGAAGGTCTGCGGAATGCCGCTGGCCTCGCGATAGCTTACCGAGAAAAAGTGCTGAGGCGCGCCGTTTTCAGCCGGAGTTTTCTTGAGCCAGTCTTTTGCCGTGGGATCGTGCTTGAGGCACGCATTGAGATAGTTGAGCGTGTAGCGGGCCATCCAGGCATAGCCGGGAATGCCCTGGTCGCGGCCGTAGTCGGCCTTTTTGTCGACGTCGAAATGTTTCCAGGTATTTTCGTTGCGCTGGTACATCGAGCTGTACTCGGTGTGAGTCATACCGAGCATGCGGGTTATGACCAGGTCGCCGTGGGTCCATGCATTGAGCACGCTGGGGCCCTGGTTCTGGGGTCCGCTGAGGTACTGGGCCTGGTCTTCAAGTGTGAGTTCGCCCTCGGTGAAAAAGAGCAGTGGAATGGTCATTTGCTCGGGATGCACGCCGCCATCTTTGACCAGGCCGGGATAGTAGCGCATGCTGCCGTCGAGCGCCACCAGGGCCTTGATGCGGCTGTCTTGCGCGGCGGCAAAGAGGTTCGCGATGCCTCCCCAACTGAAGCCGGCTACGGCGAGGTCGGCGGAGTCAACATTGGGAAGATGCTGCGCGTAGCCGACCAGAAACGATATGTCGCGCGCCTGGGCCAAGATGCCGGCCAGGTCAGAGGTCATGGGACGGTCAACTGCGCCAAGCGCGCCGGTCGCAACCACGATGTAACCGTGAGAGGCGAGGTATTCGCAGAGATCCACATTTTCCCAGGCCATGTTACCGAAGCTGGGCGCGTAAATCACGATTGGGAAATGGCCGGCGACGGGTTTGGCGTCGCGCACGCTCCAAAGCTGGTCGGCCATGGATGCGGCGAGGCCGGTCTTCCAGTCGTTCCAACCCTCCCACAGGTGGGGCTTGCTAAAGCTGGTCTCGGTTTCGAGCAGCTTGAAGTAGTCGCCCACCGACATGGGCGAGGCGCTGGACTTTTCGGCGGGGTACCAGATGAGCGTTTGCAAGGGCCGCGCGCGTTCGCCATCGATTGGCTTGCCGAGGATGTCAGCCGGGGGGCCCCAGGTGCGCGAGGCGTCGAACTGTTCCACCACTTTGAGGCCGACGGTGTAGCTGCCTTGCGGCTCGGTAAAACGGAAATGAGGCGCGTCTTCAGCCTGGACCGGGGTGCAGGAGATGGCGGCGATGATGCCGCACAGAATATAAGTACTCCGAAACATTTGGACCTGCCTTTTAAGTGCAGTTGTCAGATAACAGTTATCAGTTGTGAGTTTACGGTTGTTCGTTCATTGTTATTGGCTGTTGCCTATTGCGGCTATCCATCTACAGTTTTACGCCGGCCTCCATATTAGGTTGGTTGTGTTCTATATCATCGAGCCGCAAGTATGATTTGAATCCAGAAAGAGAGAGCGAACATGGCAAACGAGGTCACAGCAAACCAGAAGACCATTCTCAAGAACCAGGGCACGATTCTCAAAAATCAGAAATCGATACTGGGCAACCAGGGCGACATTAAGAAGAACCAGAAGTCGCTGGACAAGATTTTGATTAACCAGAAGGGGATACTGGCCAACCAGAAAGATATTCTCACCAACCAGAAGGGGATTCTTTCGAATCAGAGAATTATTGTCGCCAACCAAGATGACATTCTGTCCAACCAGGCGGCGATTCGCGAGGCGCTGGCGAAGCCGACGGCCTGAACCCGGACTAACAAGATTGAAAAGAGGCCGAAAGGCGCAGCAGAATACTTGCCGGCGTTCGCGCAGCGTTGCGCGATGCGAGTGCTGCGCCTGGGCCTAGCGGTCGGCCTCTTTCCATGACTCGACTCGGTCGCGGCCTGCGTTCTTGGCTTCGTAGAGGGCGCGGTCGGCGCGTTCAACCAGGGTGGCCAACTCAATTCCGTTTGAGGGCTGCACGGTGGCCACGCCGGCGCTGATGGTAAGAATTCCCTGGGGATCGGCGGCATGCGGCAAGCGCGACTCAATCACGGACAGGCGAATTCGCTCGGCCAGCAGCGAGGCCATGTTGAGGCTGGCTCCTGGCAGCAGGATGGCGAACTCCTCGCCGCCGTAGCGAGCCACCAGGTCGGTTGCGCGCAGAGCCGATCGCGCAAGAATTGAGGCGACAGTGCGCAGGCACTCGTCTCCCGCGGGATGGCCGTAATGGTCGTTGAAGAGCTTGAAACGATCCACGTCGATCATCAGCAGGGAGAGGTTGAGGCGTTCGCGGAAGGCGCGCTGCCACTCCCGGCTCAACTGTTTGTCGAAGGCCCGGCGATTTGCCAATCCGGTAATGTGATCGAGGCCGGCATTGGCGTCAGCTTCGTAAAACGCGGCGGTAACGGCCTGCTGCAACCGGTCGCGCTCCTTAAGGGCGGAGTTGACGGAATAGAGAAGGATGAGCGCGACGCACAAAAAGCATTGCAGGATGAAGATGCTGTGGACGAACATGCCGGCGCGGACCAGCGCGAAGGCTCCGTGCGAACGCTCGGTCATGTAGACGGCGGGGCCGGCGATCAGAATGATGCCGATGGCCGAGCCTGAACTACCCAGCCTGAAGATGGCCAGCAGCAGCGCCGGAATGAGCAGGAAGTCGACCGGAAGCCCGTCCATGGCGAACACCAGCGTGGAGAGAAGGCCAAGTCCGATGAGGATGGACACGGTCTCTGCTCTCTTGCCTGATTTGAATAAGGCAACAACCTCGTCTTTGTCGATGGCCAGCACCAGCGGCGTGACCACTGCGATTCCCATCACGTCGCCTATGAACCAGGTTGTGACGGAGAGGAAGGTGGTGGGGGTTCTCTGCGCGATGAGGATGAATTCAATAAAAGCGCTGGAGGCGACCGGAGCCAGGAGCACGCCAAACAATACAAATCGCACCAGGGTGCGGATTTTGGCGAGGTCGGGCTTGGTTGCATCTTGATTTGAGAGCAGCGATGCCGCCACCAGCACTTCAACCGTGTTGCCGGCCGAAAACAGAATGGACTGCGACATGGGGAAATGAAAGTAGCTATGCGCGAGCACGTTGGCCACGATGCTGGCGAGCAGATAGACGGGCCAGCAGCGCCGGGGCAGGCGCAGCAGAAACGCCAGCAGCAGTCCGTTTGCCGGCCAGATGATGTCTGCCACCGCGGGGGTGCGGGTGAGCGCGTTGCCGCCCCAGGAAACTACCAGGTAGAGCAGGAAAACGAACGTGAAGTGCGAAGTGGAATCGGGACGAAAGCGCGCTAACGCCCGCGCGAGGGGCGAACCCTGGACCAAAGTACCTGCATGTAGATTGCTGCCGAGGGAACTATTCTGCATGGCTGGTTCAATACCAGCATTACAATCATTGCCCCAGGATGCAAGAACAAATCTGCGGAAGGCGGGATTACACATTGGTGGCGTGCGCCGGCTACGGGTCCGGTGACGGAATTTTCGAAGGAGTTGTTGGTGAGATTGAAGGTGTTATTGGTCCCGCAGAGCGATCCCCTCGCCGCCTACTTCCTTTTCGCCATGGGCAGCACCGCCAGCACACGGCAGCGGTGTTTGTCCGCGGAACTCCACGCAAGGGTCATTTCACTGTCGATGCAGGCGCAATCGCCGGCCTCGAGAATTTCGTGCATTCCTCCGGCTTCAAGGCGCAGCTTGCCTTCGAGCACGTAGACCAGGCCGTTGCTTTCGTGGGTGGCGTCGATTGCGACCGAGGAACCTCCGGGAGGAAATTCGATCATCTGCGCGGCGACGTTGCTTCCCAGCGTGTTTGCGTTCAACGGCGTGATTCTTACCGATTCGGGCCCGCGGGTAGCGCTCTGAAGGTGCGCCTTGCGGGTTATGGCGAGAGTGTGGCGCGAGGGCTCACCGAAGAAGTAGCTGAGACCGACGCCATAAACACGGCAGATTGTGGAGAGCGTGGGCAGCGTTGGAATCATTCTGTCGGTTTCAAGTTTTGACAGCAACGCAGTTGAGAGCCCGGTTTCGGCAGCAAGCCGCGACAGCGTGAGCCGTTTTTGCGTGCGCAGAGACCGCAATTTCAATCCGATGCAATAAGGTTCCAGAGACCATTGGGCGTACGAAACAGTCTTTGGCATTGATGGCTCCCTATAAATTAAGACCTTTGCTAACAAGTGTACGGCAATCACATGTCGATCAACCGTAATGCGGGCACTGATCATTAGTGCGGAAATTGCATGACCAAAGTGATGAATTGCGCCAGGAGCTGCACGTCGGTAACGAAGGTTCGACAATGATGATGCTCGGGAAGCACAGGCTTGAAGCGGTTTGCAAATGGATTGAGTCGCGTGCGAGCCTTTATCCGGCTGGGATTTGCTGTTCAAACTGACAGAGCTGCCAGTTTTCGCGAACAGGGTGCGGCAGTTTACATTCCTTATATACGCCATTGCACCGGCGTTTCGGGCAGCCGATCGTTCCCTTCCCCGGGTCCCCCTGGCACGCAGACGAAAGCGCTGCGCTGCAACGTTCACGGGCAGCTCGCGCATCAGAGCAACTGAGCGCAGACAAAAACATTAAGCGGCAATGAGTCCTGGACTTTATTGCATTACTCCCCTGACTAGAGGCTGAATCTCCATGGAAAAATATTCGTACCGCATCAATTATTTTCTTCGCAACGCAGCAGGCGTATTGGTGGTACTGGCCACCAGTCTGGGGTTGGCCGCGCAAGCCCAACCCGCAAAGACGCCCGCTGCGCCGCCCGATGTGCTGGTGCTGAGCGATGGCGATACGTTGCATGGCAAGTTTGTGAGCGAAATCGCGGGCAAAGTGACCTTTCATTCCGAATCTCTTGGAGACGTGACGCTGGGTTGGGACAAGATAAAGGAACTGCACACCAGCCAGAAAGTGGGCGTGCTTGAGGGACCCGTCGGCGGCAAGGGCAAACAGGCAATCGCAAATGTGCCGACGGGAACGATTGATGTGAGCGATGGAAAGCTGACCGTGAATGCCGAAGGCGCCCCGGCCACGGTTCCGCTTGCCAAGGCCCAGTATGTAATGGATGCGGACGTATTACGCAAACAGGCGCTTTCACGGCCGGGCTTTTTTGCGGGATGGAATGGGGCCGCGACGGCGGGAGCGACCGTGGTTGCATCAACCACCGACCAGTACACGTTTGCGGGCGCGCTCGCCCTGGTTCGCACTGTGCCGGTCGCGCAGTGGCTTGATGCGCGCAACAAAACTCTATTCGCGCTGAACGAGTCGTACGGCAAGATCACGCAACCGGAGTATTCGTATCCCGCAACTGCTCCGGCGACTGGCAACGTGCTGGTGCCGGCGTCAGTCACCAAGTCGTCGATTTTTCATGCCGGCGCCGAACGCGACGAATACTTCTCTCCCCGTGTTTATGTGCTGGCGCAGGTGGCATTCGACCACAACTACGCGCAGGATTTGCAGTTGCAGCAGATCTATGGCGGCGGGTTTGGATGGACGATGGTGAAAAAGCCTAATCAGGAATTCGACCTGAAGGGTACGGTGCAGTTCGAGAAGCAGGGGTTCATTCCCGACACGGGCATCATGAATCAGAATCTGATTGGCTCAACGTTTTCCGCGACTTATCTGCTGCATGTGAAGAAAGTCACTTACTCGCAGGGGCTCGCATACATTCCCGCCTACAACATGATGAGCGCCTACTCGGCGAATGAGACTAACACCGTGGCATTTCCCGCTTTCAAGAACCTGAGCTTTTCGCTGGGAACTCTGGACTCGTATCTAAATAATGCCCCGTTTGGCGCAACGTCCTCGACTCCGCCGACCAAGCCGAATTCGTTCCAATTCACGATGGGGCTTACCTACGCCATTAAATCGAAGTACTAAATCGATTCGCTTCTTGATTGAAGCGCCGTCAAAGATAATTCCGGCCGGATCATTGGCAAGAAACGGGTTTGTGGAAAACAAGTGATATAAGACACATAGAGTTACCTGTGAGGAAATTAGAAGGTTACAGTTAACTAAGGAGTACTTACAAATGGTTACTTTCCTCATTTAAATCTAATAAACGCCCCTTTATCTTGACCTGCGAATGTGCATAATGGATTCAATTCCTAGTTGAAACGGCGCTCAAAGAAGCGTCGAGATTTTCATTCTTTGCAGTTTATTTGCCCCAGAAGTGAGCGAGTGTTTCCGAAGACTGTTTTTGCCATGATTCGTTAATAATTTTCCGCGTTGATCCGACGCTTGCTGAACCGGCTAATTGATCCCCCGGGTTGGGGACCTTGCTGGTGGGCTGCGTTGAGTTGGCTGTTGCGGATTTTCCTGCAGGCATTTCCTCGGACGCTCCAACTAAGCGATTACCGTTTACACCGGCCATGCTTGTTTCAGCCCGGCCGTGGCTGAATTTATTGCCGGTGAAAGCGGGAAGCGCGGAAAAGCGTTGGTAGGGATGGAGAAGGTAAGATCGTCGCCGGATAGCAGGCCGCCGGCTTATACGTTTGGCAAATTCCGGCTGGAGTCCGACGGAACGCTGCTTCGCGGCGAAAAGCGTATATCGCTTGTCTCGGACGAACTTGCCGCGCTTCGACTGCTGCTGGCCCAGAGAGGCAAAGTGGTGACCTACGAAGAATTGAACGAGGCGATGGGGCACGTTTCCGGTTTCAAGATTGAAAAAGTGAGTGATGCGGTTGCCTCGCTGCGCCGAAGGCTGGGGCCTGAAGTGCAGATTCAGCCAGTGCTGAAGCGGGGATTTCAATTTACAGGCGAGGCACAGGAGCTGAGGAGCGCGTTTGGCGCCGGGCTGCCGCACGTGGCCATCATGCCTTTGGTTGCGGAGTTTGGCGTGGCCGAGTACCTTGTGCCGGCGGTGACCGAGGAAACGATAGACCGGCTCAATCGCCGACGGCCCGCGGTGTGTACCCTGGCCGCCAAGGAGTCGGTAGCCGCATTGGCGCGGCGGGGATTGACCGCGGTCGAAATTGGCCGGGCGATGCGGGCCGACATGGTTTTGACGGGCTCACTGCGCGCCTTGCCCGCGCACCACCGTTTACGCGCCGAAATGATCAGCGTTGAAGATGGGCGTGCGCTGTGGACCGAAGACGTGCTGGTGGAGCGCATCCACGCCGCAGGCATTGAGATTGAGTTGGCGAAGATGGTTGCGATGCGGCTCGAAGGTGGAGCGGTTTCGATTACCGCTTCCGCCGATTCCGGCGACGGCGAAGGGCTGGAGCCGGGCCATCGAGATGCTTACGAACTTTATCAGCGTGCGCGTTTCGAGTGGCAGTCGCTTGAGCGTCACCGGATGCAGGACGCGGTGCAGCATTTGACGCGCGCCAGCGACCTTGACCCCTCGTTGACTGCGGCGCGTGTCGATCTCGCTCACCTTGCCATTACCGAAGCTTTCCATGGATACCTGGCGCCCACGGTGGCTGTTGAAATGGTGCGCCGCGCGGCCCGGCCGGGGTTTGATGAAGTTGCCGGCGGAGATGCGATTTGGCCTGCGCTGGGCTGGGTAAACTTCCACTACGATCGCGATTTGCGCGCGGCTCTCGACGCGTTTCATCGCTCAAGCCATCTGCCTCACGACCCATGGGTCACGCGGGCGCGCGTAATGCTGGCGCTGAGCCGCGGCCGGACTGAAGAATCTGCGCGGCTGATTAATAACGCGCTCAACACCGATCCTTACTCTGCGTGGCTGCACGCGCGGCTGGCGTGGACCCACCACATGAATGGAGATGCGGCAGAGAGCGTGATAGCTGCCGAGGCGGCGCTCGATCAGTTTCCATCGCATGAGGGCACCGAGCTTTACGCGGGAATCATTCTTGCATTCAATGGCCAGGCGGAACGCGCAGGGGAGATTGTTGGAGCCCTGGCGCAGCGGCGGCCTTACTTCGATCCTGCGACGGCCGTACATGCCTACACGCTTGCCGTTCAAGGAAAGAGCGACGAAGCGCGATCGATTTTGGAGCGGTTGGAGTGGATGGGCCGCGAACGATACGTGATGACTTCACTTTCGGCGGCGGTGTACGTCGCGCTGGGCGAATACGAGAACGCGCTCAACGAATTGAGGACCGCCAACAAGGCGCGCTGCCCATGGTTTTTCCAGGCCCTGGCCGATCCGCGACTTGCTCCACTTCGTAATTTGCCGGAGTTCGAAGGGCTTAAGCAGATTCTGGTGACTATGGAACGCGTCGCGCAGGGCGATTGATTTGGGTTCTTCACCGGGCTTGAGTGTAATTTCCCAACTTGACCGTGAGTTGCGAAGCCGAGTAGATGAGCCTGGATTCCTCCAGGCTCTTTTCCAGCGGGGGGATGGGCTTTTTAGCGGCTAGTTTGAGGGGGATGGATTGAGTTGTTGCATTGCAGCATTAAGGAAGGGCTGGTATTAAGACCACGTTATACCTTTCATCAACTGGAGAATGGTCAATCCAGACCACGCAAAATTCCAAGGTATGCCTCCGCCGGCACTCTGCCTTCGCGTGTTGAAAGAGCTCTTCGCATTGCCCGCCGCGCCTTGAGCACCTGAGATTTTGAATTGGCTTGACTGCATCCTTCCATCGAAGCAATCTCGCGATGCGCAAGACCTTGGACATCGTGAAGGAGTAGGAATTTGCGATGGCCGGGCGCCAGGGCATTGATAGCGCGCTCAATGGTTATGCGGTCAACAACGCCGGTTTGCACGCGATCGTGAGCGCCAAAACTTTGCCCGACATGTCTCTCAGGAACATCTGTCATCATTTCATCGAGTGAGACGACAGGGATGACGCCTTTGCGCAGACGCATCAACGTAATGTTGACCGTCATTCTGTGCAGCCACGTGGTGAACAGGGATTCGCCGCGAAATGAGGCAAGCTTGCGATGCAGCTGAAGAAATGTTTCCTGGGTCAGGTCTTCTGCCATTGAGAAATCCCGCACCATACGCAGGCAAATTGTGAAGACGCGACTCTTGTGCAACAGATAAAGTTCGCCGAACGCATTGGCGTCTCCGGCTATGGCCCGCGCCAGCACATCGTCGCAATGAGATTTGCGTGGCTGCGGCTGGCATTGACACGACGAAGCCGGGATTGGAGTTGAGTCAAACAACGAAACCGGAATGGTTGGGGTGGCCATGTGCCTCCAGAACGACTCAGAATTCTCTCGCAGCAACGGTTCTAAGATTCTGCTATCAGAGACTTGCGGAATCTGTGCTACTTTGCACAATTTCTGCCAATTTGTTGGTCGATCACTGAAGCAGAAGTGCGGCGGATTGAGAAGAATGCGTCGGAAAGATGCAGCACTGTCCAGCGAAAGCACCGTGAGTCGATGGTTGTTCACTCCACTTATTCATTCCGATTGTTCATTCCGGCCGCGTCACGGCTGGGGCGTGCCGAAACTCGCTCCGGAAGCGAAAGAATATCGACGGAGTACAACGCTTTCTTCCAGGATGTAATTGACCAGCAGGATGTAATTGACTAGCGTGAGCCTTGCCTGGCTGGCGTCGCGGCGGAAGACTGTATCGCACATGTCAAACTCGTCATGGGCATCCAATTCAGTTTCGTTCCATTGCGCGACCGCTCTTGCATAGCAAGCGATACAGATGGAGTCATGCCTGCCCTCTGCATTGATTTCGCGAGGGAATCGGCAATTCATTAGTGACGCCATAGTCTGGTTCGCTGAGAGCAAAAGTCAGTCGACAAAGCGAGCGTAGCCAAAACTTTTAGGACTGTATGGTCTGTTTTGACCACATTTTGGCTTTTTTAAGGAATGCGAATGCATCTCTTGACGCGAAGTCGCGCGCTGCTTTACCTTTTTTTGAGCGCGAAGGGCGCATCCAGTCCGCGGAAAGGGCCGTGCCCACCTTAGTTCACCACAATTTGGCGAATCTTCTTTCAGCCTGATCAATGCGGACACCGCAGGCGCAACTTGAAAGGAGCTTCGTATGCCCGATCGCACCCTGCCCGACCGCCCCAACCTGGAACAATACAAAAAACAAGCCAAAGAAATGCACCGAGCGGCTGCTGACGGCGACGCTGCAGTATTAGCCCGCATGCGCAAACATCATCCGCGACTGCGCGACAATGCCGCGGACCATGCGCTCGCCATCAATTTAGCCGACGCCCAGCTGGTGCTTGCGCGCGAGCATGGCTATGAATCCTGGCCTGCGTTCGCGCAACATGTTGAAACCCTGCGCATCATTCGGTCGGTTGAAGAGATTACCGATCCGCTGAGCACGTTCATTGAGGTTGCATCCGTCGATCGTCACGGCTGGCACGCTGCCGGCACCGTCGAACACGCTGAGATGATTCTGACGCGTTATCCCGAAGCCGCCACGGGCAGCATCTATAGCGCAGCAGTGCTTGGTGATGAGGCGGCGGTACGCACGTGGCTTGCGCGCGAGCCGGCGCTGGCGAAAAAAAACGGCGGGCCGCGCGAATGGGATGCGCTTACTTATTTGTGCTTCTCGCGCTATCTACGCATCGATAAGGCGCGGGCTGATGCGTTTGTCGCAACGGCTCGCGCGTTGCTTGAGGCAGGCGCCAACGCCAACACGGGCTGGACCGAATACATTGACGTGCCACCGCGGCCGGTCCTCGAATCTGCAATCTATGGAGCCGCCGGCATCGCGAAAAATCCCGGCCTCACACAATTGCTGCTCGATTACGGCGCAGACCCTAACGACGAAGAGACGCCTTATCACGTTCCTGAAACTTACGACAATACGGTGCTCGAGATCCTGCTTCGCTCGGGCCGATTCAACAAGGAAAGCCTGGTCACAGTAGCCCTGCGCAAATGCGACTGGCATGACGAAAAGGGTCTCGAACTTGCGCTTGAACGTGGCGCCGATCCCAATGACTTCGGGCGCTGTAACGGCACATTCCTCCAGCACTCCATTCGTCGCGACAACGGGCTGATGATGATTGAGGCCATTCTCGACCGCAATGCCGACCCCTATCTGCAAAATAAGGGCGACGGCCGCAACGCCATTCAGATGGCCGCATATCATGGGCGCGGCGACATTCTTGCCGCACTTGAGCGGCGCGGGTTTGCGCTGAATCTTGAGGGTCTCGACGCCCTTGTTGCCGCGTGCGCGCGTGCCGATCTCGATGCGGCGCGCGCTATCGCAGCAGCGGAACCGCAGCGCTTGACGCAGTTGCTTGAGTTGGGTGGAGAACTCCTGGCACGATTCGCCGGAGCGGAGAATGACGCAGGCGTGCGCTTCCTGCTCAGCCTTGGCGTGCCGGCGGCGGCGCTTTGGCCTCACGGCGATGGCTATTGGGAAATAACTCCGAACTCGACCGCGCTTCACGTAGCCGCCTGGCGCGCGCATCACGATGTGGTTCGCACGCTCATTGCCGCCGGCACTCCCGTAAATGCTCGCGATGCGCGCAATAGCACTGCGCTTCAACTGGCCGTGCGTGCCTGCACCGATTCGTATTGGAAATACCGCCGCCAGCCTGACTCGGTTGCAGCGCTGCTTGCTGCTGGCGCAACAACCGACGGCATTGAGATGCCTACCGGCTATGACGCTATTGATGAGCTGCTGCGGGGATGAGTGTTAGTGAGTGTGCGTGTGTGAGTGTGAGTGTGGTTGTGTGGGTGTGAGTGTGTGGGTGGGTGTGTGTGTGCCGGTCGCGCCCTTTTTTGCGGTTCCGCGGCCGGCATTTCTCTTCCCCTCCAAAAAATTTTTCGACACTTGCTTGACATCGTCTTCTTACTGTGTATACTCAGTATATAGACATGAACAGTTCGATCGTCATTTCCCAATCCGATGGCCGGCCGATGTACCTGCAGATCATGGAGCAGATCAAGCAGAAGGTGGCTGTGGGGGAGTGGGCGCCGGGCGAAGAAATTCCCTCGATCCGCATGATGTCTGTGTCGCTCCGCGTGAGTGTGATCACGGTGAAGCGCGCCTATCTTGAGCTTGAACGCGAGGGCGTGATTATCACCCAGCACGGCAAAGGCTCAATTGTCGCCAAAGACCCCGGCCTGGGCCCGCGGCTATACGACCAGGAGTTTGAAGAACACATGGAGCAGGTGGTGCGCATCGGCGCACTGCTCGGCTTGAGCGAAAAACAAATGACGCTGCGGTTGCGCGAAACTGCGTCCCGGCTCGCCGAGGCACAGCGCAATGAGGCCGAGTCTCTCGATGAAGATTTTGCCAAGGAGAATCTATGACCGATCTCGCCGTGAAATTCGCCGGTGTAAGCAAGAAGTACAAGCACTTCAGCCTGCAAAATGTCGACCTCGAACTGGTGACGGGCGGCATCATGGGCTTTGTGGGAGCCAACGGCGCGGGTAAATCCACCACCATTCGTATTTTGATGGGGCTCATTCATCAAGACAGCGGCTCGGTTGAGGTGCTGGGTCATGCGATGCCTGAGGACCAGGCCGCGGCCAAACGCGACATTGGCTTTGTGTCAGAAGATATGCGGCTCTACGAGCCGGCCACCGTTGCCTGGCACATGAAGTTCATTCGCTCCATCTATCCGCAATGGGACCAGCCCTACGCCGATAGCCTGCTGCAGCGATTCGACCTTAAGGCGGAACAGAAGATCAAGGGACTGTCTCACGGGCAGCGGGTGAAGGCGGCGCTGCTGCTGGCGCTGGCGCGGCGTCCGCGACTGCTGGTGCTTGATGAGCCGACCACGGGGCTCGACCCTGTAGCCCGCCGCGAGGTTCTGGCCGAGCTTACCGCCGTTCTTGCCGATGAGAACCGAACCATCTTCTTCTCATCGCAGAACACGCTCGATGTGGAACAGATTTCAGACCAGATTACGTTTATCGATCGCGGCCGCATTATTGACTCCGCCAACAAGGAGATTTTTCTCGACAGTTGGCGTCGCCTGCGCCTGCTGCTGCCTCCAAACACGGCGCTGCCGCAATTGCCGGGAGTGGTTGAGGTGGGCGGCAGCAGCAGGCTACCCGTGCTTACCATCAGCCACTTTGAGCCGGCCATGGTGGCCGCGTGCCAGCAGGCGGGGGCGTCGGTGCAGGCCGTCGATCCAATGACGCTTGAAGAGATTTTTGTAGTCAACGTTCAATCCAGAAGAGAGAAGGCAATCGCATGAATACAGCCATCGTCACGCGTCTGGTTCTTAAAGATTGGTACCTGGGCAGCGGCATGTTTGCCGGCGCGCTCACTCTGGGGCTGGCTACGCTGGTTGCGGTTGCCGTCGCCAAAGCAACCATGCTCGCGGTGATTCTGGGCGTGATTGTGCTGGTCACGATTCTCATTGGCATGGGCGCAATGATCATGTCGTCAATGGTGAACGAGCGCAGGCAGCAGACGTTGCCGTTTGTGATGAGCCTTCCCATCTCGTATCTCGAATACACCACCTCAAAGCTTGTAGGCGGATTGGTGATCTTCATGGCGCTGTGGCTGGCCCTGTTGGCCGGCATCATCGCAACCATTTTTATTACGCCATGGTTCCCTCACGGGCTGATTCCCTTTGTTGTGATCATGTCGGTTGAGATGCTGGCGAGCACCTGTCTCATTGCAGTTGTTTCAATCACTACTGAAAGCCAGGGCTGGATGATTGGCGTAACCCAGGTGGGAGCGCTTGCGCTCAACGCGGTTGGATTCACGATCGTCCGCCTGCCCGGAATCGGCCCTGCAATGAGCGGCCACACGATACAGTGGAATGCAACAACAACATTAATATTGCTGGCGGAGTTTGCCGCGATTGTGCTGATGATCGCCATCGCGTTCTATGTTCAATCGCGCAAGAGAAATTTTATTTAACCAAGATAGTCGAGCAGACATTGGTTGGGGCTGCAACCTCTCGGGCTGCCGGTTCAGGATGTTTGGCACAAGGGGGCACACATGCTGTGGTTCTACGAATCGTTCTTTCCTGTGATCTGGGTAGCTTTTCTTGTCTACTGGCAGATCAAGGCCATCAACACCAAGACCACGCAGCGTCTTGAGCCGGGAGTCTCGCGCATCTTCCGCGTGCTCGTCTTCCTGATTGCGATCGTTCTGCTGGCGTCGACTCGCATTCCGCTGCGCTGGCTTTATCTCGCGCTCTGGCCATCTGGTCTTTGGCCGTTCTGGCTGGGAGCGGCCGTCACCATCGCCGGCCTGCTGTTTGCCGTGTGGGCGCGCGAGCATCTGGGCAGCAACTGGAGCCGCTCCGTAACCATCAAGAAGGATCACGAGCTCATCACCACCGGCCCCTATGCAGTGGTTCGCCATCCAATTTACACCGGCATTCTGGTTGGATTTCTTGGCATGGCGATCGCAATTTCTGAGGTACGCGGATTCGTGGTTCTCGCGCTGATCACGCTTGCGTTATGGATGAAGCTGAGCATGGAAGAAAAATGGATGCGCGCCGAATTTGGAGAGGCGTATGCAGCCTATTCCCGACACAGCTCTGCCCTGGTGCCTTTTATTATTTGATGGCCTGCGTTGTCGCGGCAAACTACTATGCAACGGGCGTTGACGGCTCTGGAATCAGATCTTCCCAACCCGAAAGAAGCGTCATGGGTAGGTCAAAGGTGCGCACGGTTGGATTGGTTTCGCTGACTGCACTCACGGCAACGCACCCGCCGTCTGTAAATGGCTCTGAAACCAACTTGATGTGTTCGCCATACAGATTCATGCGCTTGCCCACGATGTAACCCAGTTTCTTAATTCGCGCGCAGTTCTCTGCAGGGGTGCGAACAGCGATTGGCTCGATACTAGATAAAGACAAGGAACACCTCGGCCGTGAGGGGACTCTGGTGCCAGGGATTGATCTCCTCGTATGGCCTGACTACCATGCTATTCCTTCAAACGGGGTGAAGCTGTGCTATCTGGGACACTGCGCGTATCTGCAGGCAAATTTAATATTTGAGGGCATTGCTTAAGTATTTGAGGGCATTTTGAGCCTGGGCGCACCAGCGCTGGCGCCACTGCTCTCGCTCCCTCGTTCCCTTGCTCCGTTGCTCCGTTGTTCTCTCGTTCCCTGCCCTAAGCACTTCTACCCGCCGCCGCGCCCGACGCCCATGCCCACTGAAAGTTGAATCCCCCCAGTTGGCCGGTTACATCCACCACCTCGCCAACAAAATAGAGGCCGGGCACGTTGCGGCATTCCATGGTTTGCGCTGAGAGTGCGGTTGTGCTTACACCGCCAGCAGTTACTTCAGCTTTTTCGTAGCCCTCGGTTCCGCTGGGATTCAACGTCCATGCATGCAGCCGCCGCTCCAACTCATCGAGCGCATGATTGGTCCAGCTCGCGGGCTGGACGATGTCAAGCAGCCGGTCAGCAAGCCGGGCAGGCAATTCGCTGCGCAGCGCGGCCTTTGCTGAAAGAAGGTCGCGGCGCGCATTCGGCGCTCGCAACGCGGCCAGCAGACGTTGCGCGGGCGCCCAGTCAATGCTGATCGCCTCGGGCCGCTGCCAGTATGACGAGATTTGCAGAATTGCCGGCCCGCTCAGCCCGCGATGGGTAAACAGCATCTTCTCAGTAAAGCTGCGCTTGCCCGCGCGCAACACCACGGGCGCCGATACTCCGGCCAGGTCAACAAACTGATCGCGTTCCGCGCCTGCCAGCAGCAGCGGAACCAGCGCCGGACGACAAGGCTCGATGGGCAGGCCAAACTGGCGCGCGACGTCGTAGCCGAATCCCGTTGCGCCCATGCGGGGAATCGACAGGCCACCGGTTGCAACCACTAACGCCGACGCCGTAAAGCTTGCACCGCCGGCAACCAGCGTGAACTCACCTGAGCTGTCGTCGCGACGCACCTCGCTCACGGTCTTCCCGGTAAGCACCTGCACCGCCGCCCGCGCGCACTCGGCCATCAGCAGGTCAACGATTTGCTGTGCGCTGCCATCGCAAAACAGCTGGCCCAGCGTCTTTTCGTGCCAGGCAATGCCGTGCCGCTCCACCAGCGCAATAAAATCCGCGGGCGTATAGCGGGCCAGCGCGCTGATGGCAAAGTGGGGGTTGGCGGAAAGAAAATTCTCAGGCCGCGCATGAATGTTGGTGAAGTTGCAGCGTCCTCCGCCTGAGATGAGGATCTTTTTCCCGGGCCGCTCAGCGTGCTCAAGCACGACCACGCGCCGGCCGCGGCGACCCGCTTCAATCGCGGCCATCAAGCCCGCAGCGCCCGCCCCCAAAATGATGATGTCGAAGTTTTGCTGATCCACGTTGGCTGATTCGATTAGAGCATCTTGTGGCAGCGGAGTTTGCGGAGTTAGCGGGGTTGGCGGCGTTGGCGGGGTGCGCAGCAAAGCCCGAATCAGGAGCCCATCTGCTGCTGGAACTCCCAAATAACAAATGCCGAGCCGTTGTCCACCGTATGTCACCCGGCGCTGACTTGCTGACTCGCTGACTCGCTGCTTTGCTGACTTGCTGCTTTCCGTCCATTACCGGACAGCGTGTCGCGTTTTTGAACAACTGCGGCCCGTCACTCAAGTCGAACTTATCCCCCTATCGCCTTGTTACGCCTGCATTTGAACCGTTTCGAGCCGGACCCCGCAGTGGAAGCTGAATTGCTGTTATCAACGCACAGGCACTCCCCCAGGAGGCGAACCATGGCTTATTTTGAGCGGATGCGCGACATCGTTTCAGAGCCGTTCAGTCCCGACGTGATCCGGCAGCGTACCTCGGCCGGCTGGCAGATGGTGGCAATCGAGTGGAAGCGTGAGCTGCCCGACGCTGAGGCTCCCACCGAACGCGAGTTTGAGGAGGATGTGCCGTACGGGTTGAGGGTGAGCGACGACTGCCGGCGCCTGGAGCCCGACCCGGTTGAGCACAAGGTACTGATGCTGATTATGGACCTGCTGGTGGAGGACTACTCCTATGCGGAGATTGTCGCCAGCCTCAATGAGAAGGGTTTTCACATGAGGAACGGCCAGCCGTGGAACCGCGTCGCCGTCTTCAGAATGATTCCGCGAATGATTGAGGTGGGGCCAAACTTCTTCTCCTCAGCAGAGTGGGCCGAGCGCCGCCAGCACATTGAACATCAACATGTGGATGCAATGGACAGGCCGGCAAAGCATCAGCATGGATGGAAGAATCTCTTCGGTCGCCGTACTCGCGAGTAGCCGTTGAAGCCGGCCGTGCAAGCCCGTTGAACCTTGCATGCCGATTGTTGCCGCCGCGGATTTCGACTGAGGTCCGCGTCTGCGGGTCTGTGGGCTCGCGTTCTCGACGAGTCGGCAGATGTAATCAGGCGGCGGGCTCCCGCTGCCTTGCTGTCTCCCCACACCCTCGCGCGTCTACACTCAAGAGGTTGGCAATCCATTGATTGAGGGCTCTTGTGCTGAGACTGGCTGAACGAATTCTATGCGCGGCTTTGGTGGCCTGGTTGGCTGTGCCTGTGGTGGCGCAGGCGCAGAAACTTACGGCGACCCCAGAAGCGATTCCCACCACGCTTGAAGACCGCCAGAGCGCGCTCAAAGACATCTTTCATCAGTACTGGGAAGCGAAGCTCAAGCACTCTCCTGAGTTTGCCTCGACCATTGGCGACACGCGCTACAACGACAAGCTGACCGACTATTCGGCTGAGGCTGAAAACGTGTGGCTGGGGCGCGAGCAGGATTGGCTGTTGAAGCTGGCCGAGATTGATCCCACCGGGTTGAGCGAGCAAGACAAGCTGAGCCAGGAACTGCTGATCCGCGAGTTTACCCAGGACTCGCAAGCGGCGGAGTTCAAGGAGTGGGAGATGCCGGTAAACCAGATGGACGGCATCCAGATTGAGTATGCGCAACTGGTGGGGCAGCTTCGCTTCGACACGGTAAAGGACTACGAGGATTGGATTGCGCGGCTGCACGCACTGCCCGACGCCTTCAACCAGGTGACGACCAACATGTCGCTGGGCGTAACGGATGGCAGGGTTCCTCCGAAATATCTGCTTGAGAAAGTGCTGGCGCAGGTAAACCAGATTGCCGGCATGAAGCCGGAGGAGACTCCCTTTGCCGTACCGCTGAAGCAGATGCCGGCGTCGATTGCCGCCGCGGGCCAGGACCGGCTGAAAACGGACCTGCTGGAGGCGATAACCAATGATGTGCTGCCCGCCTATCTGCGATTCGCGCGATTCCTTCAAGTGACGTATATTCCCGCGGGGCGTACCGATCTGGGGGTGACTTCACTGCCCGATGGCGTGCGGTATTACGCATTCCTGGTGAAGCGAACCACAACAACAAATTTGACTCCGGAGCAGATTCACCAGATTGGGCTCGACGAAGTGATGCGCGATGAGACGGAGATGCTGGCCATTGCGCAGAAACTTGGATTCAAAGATTTGCCGAGTTTCCGAGCGAGCCTCAAGTCGAATCCCAAGCTGAAGGCGGCCAGCGCCGATGCGCTGATTGCGGCGTACTGGAGTTATCTGAAACCGATGCAGGCCAAGCTGCCACAACTTTTCGGGCTGCTGCCCAAAGCGCCATTTGAAGTGGTCGAGGTGCCGGACTACATGGCGGCGACTTCAGCCCCGGCATATTATGTGCGCGGCACTCCCGACGGCTCGCGGCCGGGGCGGTTGTTTATCGACACGTATCACGCAACTGACCGCAATCTTTACGGCGTGGAATCTATTGCGTATCACGAGGGCATTCCCGGGCATCATTTGCAGGGCTCAATTGCGCAGGAGATTACGGACGTGCCGGAGTTTCGCAAATACGGCAGCTATACGGCCTATACCGAAGGCTGGGGATTGTACGCCGAGCGGCTGGGCAAAGACGTGGGGTTCTACCAGGACCCGTACTCAGATTATGGAAGGCTCGAAGCTGACATTTGGCGGGCCATACGGCTGGTGGTGGATACGGGCGTGCACTCAGAGCATTGGACGCGCCAGCAGATGGTGGACTACTTTCACGACCACTCAAACATTGATGAAACCAGCATTCAGAGCGAGGTTGACCGCTACGTTGCGTGGCCCAGCCAGGCGCTGGCGTACAAGGTGGGCCAGATGAAGTTACTTGAGCTGCGGGCGCGGGCTGAAAAAGCGCTGGGCGCAAAGTTCGATATCAGGGCGTTCCACGACCTGGTGATTGACTCGGGCGCGCTGCCGCTGGATGTGCTGGAGACGCGCGTGAATGCGTGGATTGCGGCGCAGGGCGGTGCGGTTCCGGGTAAGTAGGTATGAGACGGCGCCTGCTGGATCAGCAATTAGACTGCTTTGTAACAGGGCACGGCTTCAGCCGTGCCGAGACTTACCAAAAACTCCGTGGGCTTCAGCCCCTGAGGATTTATACATGCAAGGCCCAATCGGGAGTCCACCACCGCCAATACCTGTTGCCTTAGCGCTCCTCATCCTAATTGCGGCCGCATATTACAGAGCCAGAGTGTTCGCTCGGAAACGCAAATTCGAGGTCACAGTTCAGCAGGAATCAAGAGCAAATACGATAACGGTGGCCGCGACCGCTCTTTGTTTCGTGATCATTCTCTGCTCCATGTGGATGCATCGATAGCCGCCCGATGCGCGTATCCTGTTGAGTAGACCAAAGTCACCTGTTCGACCAAGAGGAAAATCATGGAAATAGCCGTTGAGGCGAGCCAGACGCCGGCGCAACTACCCAATGTACGCATCGCTGTTCTGGGTGCGGGCAAAATGGGCGGCATTCTGCTGCAGGCGTTTTTGAAAGAGAACCTGTTTGCCGCGGAGAAGATTCACGCCACGCGAACCAAGGCCGAGAGCGCGCTTGCGTTGAGCACGCAATGGGGCGTGGACGTGGGCACCGACAACGTTGAGGCGGTGCGGCAGGCAGACCTGATTTTGATTGGAGTAAAGCCGTTCCAGGTGCCGGACCTGATTGCGGAAATCAAGCCTGCGCTTACCAAAGACAAGACGATCGTTTCGATTGCGGCTTCGGTAAAGACCAAGGCGATTGAAGAGGCGTCGGGCCTGGACATCGGCGTGATTCGCGCCATGCCTAATACTCCCTCGGCGCTGGGAGCGGGCATTGCGGCGCTGTGCAGGGGACGTTTTGTTTCCCCGGCGCAGATGGAACTGGCGCAACGCGTCTTTGAGACGGTGGGGCGCACGGTGATTGTGGAAGAGAAACACATGGACGCGGTGACCGGCCTTTCGGGCTCGGGACCGGCGTACATCTACATCATTATTGAGGCGCTGGCCGAGGCGGGCGTAAAGGTAGGCCTGCCGCGCGATATCGCCACGCAGCTTGCGGCGCAAACGGCGTATGGCTCAGCCAAAATGGTGCTCGAAACCGGCTATCATCCGGCGCTATTGAAAGACGCCGTGACCACTCCCGCCGGTTGCACCATTGACGGAATTCTGGAACTAGAAGAAGGCGGCCTGCGCGTAACGCTGATCAAGGCCGTGATGCGGGCAACAGAGCGCGCGCGGCAGTTGGCGGCGGGGTAGGAAGTACAGGGACTAGGGAATGAGGGACTAGGCAATAGGCAAAAGCGGTGGAGGATTGTCACCATTATGTTGGGTGTAGGTCCGTGGAGCAAGGCCAGGTGCATCGCGCGATTGAGCGAAGCGCGCATGCACTGGATTTTAGCGGGTACGGGGCTCGCCATCGGAGTTTTCATTGGCATAACCAGCATCCCTCTGTCGCTTCATCTTCCAAATCGTCTGGACGCCTTTCTGTACGCCCTCTCGAGCTCGGCGCTGCTGATCTGGATCGTGGGCGGCGTGTCTGACCTTAATTGGCCTCGATTCGAGGCATTGTTCTTCGGCGCCATCGGCGGCGTCTACCTTATCGGAATAGGCATGAGCCTGCGACTCGCTCTGACGGGGGTTCCTCTCCACTAGCATCGCGCGACGTGCCCTTCACCCCGGTACCTATTGCCTGTTCCCTAGTGCCTTAGTCCCAAATGCCTTAATCTAATCCCTTGCCCATCCAACGCCCAACCTGGCTGCCCGCATACATCCCCGAGCTCGACGGGCTGCGCGGCGTTGCGGTTCTTGCCGTGGTCTTCTATCACTGCAATCCGCGGCTTCAGGGCACTTGGATCTACGGAGCAACGCTGTGGGGATGGGCCGGCGTCAATCTCTTCTTCGTGCTTTCCGGCTTTCTCATCACCTCAATCCTGCTGGGCTCGCGCGAGACACATCACTACTTTCGCAACTTCTACGGACGTCGAATCCTGCGCATCTGGCCGGTGTACGTGCTATTGCTGGTGGCCGTATATCTTGAAGCGCCGTGGTATGTCGGGTTGCCTGTTGGCCGCGCAATTATGACCGCGCCGTGGTGGGCCTACATTCTTTTTCTACAGAATCTGTTTCATCTTTCGCTGGCCGGCACTTTTCTTCTTATCGGAGCCTGGCAGATCGTGAGCTACTCACGCAGGCCGAAGTCGCTTGGGGCAGGGCATCGCTCTCTCCCGTTTGGGATTCCATATGGATTCGTCATCGTCGTAGGTCTTATCGAGATTGTTGCGGCGCTCGGCCTCGTCATTCCCGTCGGCTCAATTCCGCCTGAAAGGCTCGCACTGGTGGCTGCCACGGGACTTGCAGTGATTACTTTGACTGTGGCCATCTATCGCACCCGCCGCCAGCAATCGGCCGTTCCCAGCACAACCCTCTTCTTGATGGCGCTGTTTGTGATCCTGGGCCACACGGTTTAGTTGAACGCGCCAGACCGGCATACTGCGCCAGGACCGGGTCGAACGCTAGAAGTATTTCTTCAGCTTCAACACCTGCTTTTCGAATCCATACCACATGGCCGTGGCTGCCAGTGTTGAGGCGGCGAGCCTGAATGCAACAATCGCCAGGTTCCCGGCTGTTCCGTGGCTGTTCATCATAATGTCGAACCAGCCAAAAAAGATGAACACCGCAATGTGGATCATGTACAGGCCGTAGCTGATTTCGCCGTAGAATCTTAGCGGACCCCTGCGCAACG
>Ga0206821_10011_pt1 | contig 58621 bp, 57 predicted proteins | sample Alteio_BWOrgCont_85_FD_152860 | JGI IMG/M metagenome (GOLD analysis project Ga0206821, IMG submission 152860) | Enriched cells from forest soil in Barre Woods Harvard Forest LTER site, Petersham, Massachusetts, United States -... | ecosystem: Environmental > Terrestrial > Soil > Temperate forest >...
CGTCTCTATCTCTCCTAATCTAAGATCATTAGGTAATCTCGGTATTATCTATTTCGCCCAAGAAAAGTATGATTTAGCAGAAACTACTTTTTTTAAAGCTATAAAGCTCATCGGTTCAGATCCCACCAAACAATTTAGCGGAGATCTCCAGGAGGATTATATTACTCTCGCAGTTATATATTTACAGATGGGAGAACCTGATGACGCCATATCACTAATTAATAACCAGGCACTCAGGCAACTTCCGTTAAGTTCACAATTATATACATATTTAGCGTATGCGTATTCCAAAGCAAATAAACATCAGCAAGCTATTGACGCTGCAGAGCGTGCGTACGTGTTATATCCAGATCAACAAAATGAAGCCATTTACTATCGATTCCAGGAAAATCTTCCAGTTAATCTAAATATAAATGAGTATAAAGTGAAGAAGGGAAATAATTTTTAAAAGAGGATTTAGTTTCTTTGCCGAAGGAAAGCGGGGTTTCTTAAGTCACGGATTCCTTTTGAATTCAGTATCTATCAAAGATTTTGAATAAAACAAAATCTTTTTTAAGTCATCAAATACGGGTTTATTATATTTCCTACGGATTTTTTATGCAAGCGGAGATTAGCTTAATTTGAAGTTTATAATAAATTTTCACGAACTATATATCTGTTTGATGTTTGATCTGGCGTGTGTTTATTACTTTACTGGTAACCATTTGTCTGCTGTGTTAAAATCGAGGCTATGGGAAAAGTATTTGAGAGTAAAATTTTTAGTATAGGACTGTTCTTGGCGATAGTTATAGCTCTTGCTGCAGTTTATTTTTTTAATAGCCAGTTAGGTATAAAAGATTACAGTACATTTATTGGAAATAATATTCTTCTTTTTCTGATTACACTCCTTGCTATTTCAGTACCTATATATTCTTCTATTGATAATTATCAAAAACAGAAAAAAGAAGAGGAAAAAATGGTACTGGTATCAGTCGCATTATATGTAGGAAATGAGATATTAGATAATGCAGCTGCACTTAATGATATCCTTATACAAATTAGTGAAGCAAATAAAGGGCTTGCAGATGTCCCTAAAGAAGCAGAAATGAATACAATAGCAGGTCTTTGGTCAGCATTTACTGAAGAGATATTAGCCGTTTTGGATGACAAATGGCATCAAAATATGGTTGCATCAGGATTAGTTGCAAAAGCGCCTGATTCATTGAAAAATAAAATTCGAAGTACATATCAAAAAATGGATAATTTAAGGAAGCAGTGTCGGCGAATGGCTAAATTCTGTGAAATGGCACTTAATCCACAAGGGATGCCGAAATCTTTTTTTGATAATTATTTGAAATCGCAATTACCGGACGGAATAAAAGCGACAACCCGTGATATTGATTTCTTTTTGAAAGAAGCGGAAGAAACAACTGTGGCTATAAATGAATTTATCGAGCCATATGGATCAAAAATTGAAGTATTTACTTATGCAAAACCAGAAAAATAAAGATTTATCTAACTTCTAGATTAGAGGACATCCAAAATATTGACTAAAACTGCATGATTATCGATTATTCCCTTTAACATCTCTATCAACTAAAGTAACTCCATTTTCTTAAGTAAGTAACTGCTTTTAGATTCAATATCCATCAAAGATTTTGAATAAAACAAAATCTTTTTTAAGTCATCAAATACGGGTTTACTATATTTCCTACGGATTTTTAATGCAAGAAGAGATTATAAATTTTAACGGGGTAAGTTTTTTAGTTTAGTTTTATTTAGTAGTTTTCTTATATTTTTTGGCAAGTTCACCGTTTGAAGATAAGTATCCTATCTTTGAATTTTTTGGATTTTTAATTCCAAAGTAATTTTCTGCGAGTACATCTGCCGCATATTCACTCCAGTTACTATTCCCCGCTTTCATTATCATATGGCTTAACTCATGTGCAATAACAAACAATATTTCTTCATCAGTATAATTATCAAATTTTTCTTTTACGATTCTGACCTCAAAATATGGGTCCACTAACTTTTCTTCAATTGTACTTCGTACTCTAACAGTTCTTGCCGCACCAGTAATCCTTTCTTTTATTGCCTCATGTTCACTTAAAAATTTAAAGCCTCCTGGATATTTCACCATGTTTCGTAATTCAAAAAGTGCATTTCCTCGAAACTTTTCCCAAAATTTCTCTAATAATTGTTCTAATCTTTTTTCAGAGTTATTCATGAAATTATTTCTAAAGCTCTCACAATCCAAATCCAAGGGTGATGCTTGCGCCAGCTTTAGCTCCTTTAAAATCTATATTGGCCATAATTCCTTCTCTTTTTATATCAATATAACGAAACTCTGAAATATCATCGGTAGGATTAACAATCGGTTGATCTGCTAGTACTTGAGCTAAAACAATCATAAAGTTTATCCATTTATTATCATCTATACAAAATTCATTAGGAAGATCATAAGTCTTCAATAATTTACTTAGTTCTTTTCTAAATTCAGGCAATAAAAGAAAATCTATATCATCATTTTTAGGATAAGGATCTATAGAATTACTAATATTTGTCATTATTTCAATAATAGAAGGTGTAATTTTATCTTTTCTTGTATGCAGAGCCCAATCAGCATGAAAGCGCACTAAAGAATATTTGTCCAAAGAATTACTCTCCCTTTCTCTATCTAAAAGTTTTCTTAATTCAACCATTATATAAATTACCTCAAATTCTTCCTTTATTCGTGGTCTCTCATTAAGAAATTTATTCAATTTTTCAATAACTTGTACTTTCATATAATGAAATAGCTTCTCAAATTCAGTTTATGTCCACGCATTCTCAAGATTAATAGTTTCACTCTTTGGTTGTTTATTTAGCGGTAATAAATCGATATCTACCTTAATTGGTACATCCAATGCTAAACCTGCAACAAAACAACTCCCAACTGATAAGATTGGAATCGATTGAAAGGAAAGTTTATCAAGATAGGCAACAGTTTTTTCTATAGCATTAATATCATTATTATTAATTAATCTATGTATAAAATAATTGTGAAGTTGAGAAATTATTGTTGAAGAAATATCAAATGGTCTCTGACTAGCAATGGTAAGGAAAGTACCAAATTTTCTTCCCTCTTTGATGATCTCCTCAAAAGTCTCAAGCCGATAATCTTTCCAAGTCTCGCTTTCTCTTTGAGATTCAGTCGAAAGTATATTGTGAGCCTCATCAATAATGATATGTAAAGAAGTCTTACTATTCTCGTCTTCACTTTTTTTCTTGTCATATAAATGTTTGCAAATAATAAGTGGTAATACTTTTTTCATTTCAATATTTGCATCTCGTAGTGAGACTACTGTAAGATTACTTCGATTGCCATTATTTTCTTCTGATTCATCGACCACGCTTATAACTTTTTCAAGCATTCTAAATTTTTTGAACATTCTCCCAATAAGCGGTCGTATATGTTCAGAATTGGAATAACCTTTAATAATCTCATGGTAGTAGTTAAGGAGAATTTTTAATTTGATTTTACTTAATTCATCATCTTTAAAGACTAAAGTATCTATATTTGCTTTTAGATAAGTATCATATATTGGAGTTATATTGTCATAATTAGTGGTTACTGAGCTTCCCCAATAATAATCTCCATTACTATGACAATGAAGGTTTTCTTCAATACTGTTAACTATACTATCTAATGGATTTTGATTTTCATAGGTTACTAAATAATTTATATCTCGAAGCAGTTCTAAAAGTATATTAACTCCTAATAATTTATCAGTTTTTTTAAAGGTATCTTTCATTGCACGCTCTACACTTAGGATTACCCGTTGGTTAAATGTATCAGGAGCATCTAAATAATCATTTGAGATTGCACGATCTAAAAACGGCTTTTGAGTCTTTTCAGTTGCTTCTAATAATACGGAGAGTATATCCAGACTTCTTATAGCTGCTTGAGCTATCTTATATTTACTTCCTTCCTCAGGTGTTGCTTTTGTAGATAGATTGCATACCTCTTTATTTGAAGTGATCATTTCATTACCAGAATATTCTCCATTAAAGTCTATAATTACAAACTTTGAATTGCTTTTAAACTTTGGTTCATCGGCATATACAGTAAAAAGCTCAGTATAGAGTTTCGCAAGAGTGTTTGATTTTCCACTTCCAGTATTCCCAAATATTCCTATATGGCTTGCAAATAGTTTATTTACACTGAGAGCAATTTCCTGAACTGGTTCTTCTGTAAGACTTCCTATATTTATTATCTTGCTATCGGGTTTATAAAATTTATGTAAAGTATTAAACTCATCTTTATCAAGTAGATAACACTCATTATCAATGAGAGGCATTTCTTTGATTCCCTGTCTAAAGACATCATCATCAAAATGTCCAAATAAGGAAACTTGCAAAGTTCGACTTATTTTGGTTTCTTCTCGATTATATTCTTTGTTAAAAAACTTATCCTCTGTTATAAATTCACCTTCAACTTTACCAATTATCTCAATAAAACCTTTTACTATTTTTACATAGCTACCTACCGAAACATTCTTAGCGATATTACCTTTATAGATAATATGCGAATGATTTTTATTTTTGTTAACACGAATCCTTATAGTTCGTCCTTCTACTGATAAAACCGAGCCAATTTTGAAGACTGATTCTTTTACAATTTTTTCAGAAAGTTTATTCATCTTCTTTTACCTCTGAATTTTTACCATGTAAGACTTTGTTAAATAATTGTTCGTTTATGTTTTTAAAATTAAACTTGTTCTCGTTACTATTATCAGTTGGCTCAATAATTTCTATGTTGTTATATCTAGGTTTTCCTATTTTTGTTCTCATTCCCTCAGCCTTATCCTTACTGTGACAGAAGATGAATACTGTAAGCGTTGGATTTGAGTTAGCAGATCTTAGAGTGATTTCTCTAATATGCTCATCCTCCATCGAAAACCCTAGTACAAATAAGACAGAATTTTCCTTTTCAAGTTCCGCAGAATAAACTCTTAAAAGTTCATAATATATAACATCAAGCACAGTTTTACTGAGCTTAGATATTTCTGGATTTACAACCATTATTTTTTCATATTCTTTTTGAAAAGCCGTCATACTCTCTTTTAATAAACTCTCATCTATATGATTTAATTTGGTGAAGTTTATTCTTTTACTTTTTTCATTAAGTATCCAAGTAAGTGAACCATGTACTTTAATTAAATTGAAAGTAGGAATTTCTGAAGTATTCTCAAAATGAAGGCTTTTTTTATGAATTGTTTTCTTAAAATTACTAATGTCAAAAGATGGTTCTAGATTACCTGAAAACCCGTCATTATAGTTTAAATTGTTATCTTCTAATGCTTTTTCCATAAATATATCTATATTCGTAGTGAAGATATTTGCTTGCTTACTTAAAATAGTACCCTTCCTTTCAAATAAAATATTTGCTATAAGATCAAAAAAGATTTGATATTGCTTAATTACAGTTTCATATTTTCCTATTTCTGATACTCCGTTTTCATCTTCCGAATAATCAAATTGCTGTAAAACTATTTTTTTATTTGGCAGCATTACTTTTTCAAAATATTCTTTACTAATCTTATATTTTTCTTCCACTGTTTCAGCATTATTCATTTTTGCTTCGATATCATTTAAAGGAGGGAGAAAAGGCATAGAAAGTCCAGCTCCTATTAAGAAATTAAAATTAGAGCTTTGTATTATATCTTTTATTTTTTGTATCTTTTTAACATCCATAATATATTCTGTTTTTATAGAAATGATTTTTGCATTAATGATTGAAATTGTGTTTCTAATTCATTTTCCTGGTTAAGCATCTTCCGTTTAAGTTGTTCTATTTTCAGCATAATATTTGCAAAATTTCTTTGATGTTGAATAGGTGGTAAAATAATTTTAAGTTTGTTTAAAATAGCTAAGTTAATATTTGGCCTTGCAAATTCAGGTGCACTTTTCAAGAGGGGTTCTCTCCAAAATCGCAAAACATACTCTAGATAAATATTATTAACAATTGTTTCATTAGGCTTAATACAAATTACACTGTCAGTTGCATATACATCAATTTTAAGTATAGCCGTTACACCAATTGTTGCTCCAACGATAGCAATTACAATATCTTCTTTAAAAAACTCTTTGCTAACTCTTGTTCCCTTATCGTTTAACGTTTGTGTGTAGGTATTTAGTCGATAATTAGAGTTACTTATATCTCCTGTTTGAATAAATGGATATTTACCTCCAAAGTATGAAGGGTCATTCCTAGGCCTTGGTGAAAATCTTCCTCGTTCAAGTTTTGCAACTTTAGCAAGAGATTCTGTATTCCAACCCTTTGGATTTATAATTGGATCTCCAAACATTTCAAGAAAAATTGATTTTATATAATTCTCTAGTAGACTAAGCGACTGGTTGCGTTTCTGCCGAAGTGAATCAGCATAATCAAGTATTTTTACTATTTGTTTTTGTTCCTTAATTGGAAGAAGAGGGATTTCTATTTTTTTGAGGAGTTCTTTATTTAGAGTTTTACCCATAACTGCCTTATTTGATCCAATAGAATGATCTACGCTTTTTAAGACATAATATAGGAATTTTGTATCTAATTGTGATTGATCTTTTATAATAAAGGCTGCAATTGCTTCATTTGTGTACATTGGAACTTTTGTTATTCCAACTTTTCCAATCGACAGCTTAAAGCTAAACAAAACTGTGTTTGAAGGAATTAGCTTACAATTACATTCTTTGATAGCTTTTTCAGTAATTGTTTCTTTTGTTTTCTCTAAAAACCTTCCTTGTTTCATATCAGCGATAGATAACCATAATGAACCGCTTCCCCAATATAAATTATTTGATCTTGAAGGAGTTTTACCAACTTGGATATCACAAACATTCGTAATCTTAACTTTATTCATAATTACAAATTTCTTAAATCTCTAAATCCCGTAACAATTTCTTGTTCTAATTTCTCAAGCTTCTCTAATATCACTTTTGGATCTTCATATTTTATTTCCTTATATTCCATTATTTTATATTTGTTAATACTTAAATCATAATCAGCTTCTACGATTTCTTGTTTCTCTACCCAGAAAAATTTATTTGCTCTATTATTTTCTGTTTGTTTTTTTCTGTGATTCCATTTTTCAACAATATCTGATAAATCGTTCTCTTTTATTTTATTTCTTTTATCGTCCAAGCTATACCCATCTGTTTCCATATCATAAAACCAAATCTTTTCTGTATCGCCACCTTTTACAAATACTAAAATAGCTGTACTGACCCCAGCATATGGCTTAAATACTCCACTAGGCATAGATATTATTCCTTGCAATTCACAATCATTTACAAGCATTTTTCTTGCAAGTTTATGAGCATTACTTGATCCGAAAAGAACTCCATCTGGAACAATCACTCCAGCACGTCCTCCAATTTTGAGAGATTTTATAATTCGATTTATAAACAGTAATTCTGTTTTAGTTGTAGGCAGTGATAAAGATTCATTGATATCTCCCTTATCAATACTACCCGTAAATGGAGGGTTAGCCATGATTACATCAAAGTAATTATCTTCGTCGTATTTCTTAGATAATGTATCCTTTTGTTCAATATTTGGAGTAGAAATGCCATGCATCATAAGATTCATTAATCCTATACGAACCATACTGTCATCCATGTCGTACCCATAAAACGTCCTCTCTTTTAGTTGTCGCCATTGGCGCTCATCTGTTAACTTGTCTCCGACGAGTCCGCGAGTCAGTCCGTTTTCATCTGTTTTCTGATGTTCTTTGCTTGTATGTTGAGTAAGAATATGTTGGTATGCACCAAGTAAAAATCCGGCTGTCCCACAAGCAGGATCACAAATTGTATCTCCCAGCATTGGATCAACAAGTTCGCAAATTAACTGAATAATATGCCTTGGAGTTCGGAATTGTCCTAGTTTTCCTGCACTAGTAATCTCTGATAAAAGGTATTCATAAACATCACCTTGAGTATCTTGAAAGCCTTGTCCACTTAATTCTTCCCTCGAAATTTCTTCAAAGATTTCATCAATGATATTTACTGCTTCAACAACCAAAGAGGGTTTTGAAATAATAAAGACTGCATTTCCCATGTATTTTGCAAATGCGCTGTTGCTAGAGTTGAGGGTCTTTAAGAATGGAAAGACTTTTGTCTGGATATGAGTTAACATCTCTCCACCTTCCATATGTCTGAAGTGGCTCCATCTTAAATCCTCGTTACCCTTAAAGATTGATTTATATGCTTCTCCCGTGAATTCTGAATCTTGCATTTTTTTAAGATCCATTTGATCTAGACGTTTCATGAAAAGGAGATAAGAGATTTGTTCTATTGCGGTAAGTGGATTTGAAATTCCACCACTCCAAAATTTATCCCAAAGTCTATCAATTGATGATTTTATAGTTGTATTAAGCATATTGAAAAATTTGATCAGTAAGTTGTAGTATTTCTTGCTGCATATGTTTATCAAACAATCCTAAAAATCCATTCTCGTGTATTTTTGTAAATGGTTCTTGTACAAGGTCTCTTTTCGTAAGTTCTCCGTTTTCAATGATAAAAGTCTGTAATGTATGTAAAAATTGAATCTGTTTTGCAGTAAAAGTATTATGTTCGGCAATAAACTCCGAAAACGCTTCAGATACTTTTTCTGGGAAAGTTATAAGTCCTCCAATTCCCATTACATATTTGATAAGATCCAAAAAGTGGACTTGTCGTGCGTCATAAGCTCTTTGTAAATTTTCTTCAGTAGGGTATGGTTCATATTCGGCAAGTGTTTGAGCTAACTCTTCTACTTCTTCATTTGTGAGGCTATCTCCGTTTTTAATTTTCTGTAATGTTTCGTTTTCATCTTCTAACTTTTTAACAAGTGCCTCAACCTTTTCTCGATACTTTTGAATAGTAATTCGCTCATTAGCAGGACCGAATTTAATATACTCCTTTTCTGAAGTTATATCTCGTAAGTCAAAAGCATCTTGTTTAGGCTTTATACCTTCTTCTCGGTACTTCATAAGTGGAGCAATTTTTTCTATCAAAATATCTAGGTCTTTTTCTTTTGCTATTGATAAATACCCTGCGTGAAGTATCGCTTCAATCAGATCTTTTTCTCTAGCTACCACGTTTACGGAGAGTGGTAAATCAGAAACCATTTCAATAATGACTTCTTCAAGCGTATGAACTTTTTTATCCTGTGAATCACTTTCACTTAACTTTGCAATAGAATATTGAATAACCTTTAATTCAAAGCTCATTGCTTTGTAGTCTTCGCCTGTACGTGTTCGCATAAGAGGCGCGATATCTTTTTGAAGAAAATCCATCTTATCCTCATTGAGTCTTGTCCAAAATTGTTCAGTAAGAGTATCTAATGTACTTTTCGCATCAAGAATAACAACATTATTCTCAGGTAACTTACTGATATCTTCCTTTAACTTTTCAACTGTACTTTGTATTAATTTGTCATCATTTAAGCTCTGTGCAACCAAAAGTTTTTCCAATTTGGTTTCGAATAATCTCACTGGAATAGGCTTAGATGGTCTTTCAACTTTTCCTGTGGGATTCATTTGGAAATATTCAAAATTATTCCAACAGTCAATAATTAAGAACCTATCTTTTTCTTTGCACCACGGTTTTATTTTTTTGGGTTCAAGCAGTCTTGTTCCACGGCCAATCATTTGCCAAAATTTGGTATAGGAAAATACAGGTTTTGCAAAAACAAGATTCACTAGCTCTCGGACATCAATACCCGTGTCGAGCATATCAACACTAATCGCAATTCTTGGAAAATCATTATTTGTAAATTGATCAAGGAGACCCCCTTTGCCATAAACACGAGGATCATCTGAGACTATAACTTTTGCAAGATTTCCTTTGTGTTCGGGATATAAATCATCAAATACTTCCTGTAACCGTCGTGCATGTCTCATTGTCATTGCAAAAAAGATTGTTTTTCCTGGTAATGTGCCACTTTCATCTTTTATAGATTCTTCCATAAATTCCTGAACAATAAGAGCATTTGTACCTCGATTGGTTACTTTCTTTTCAAGATCAGTACCTTCATAGTTTATCTCCTCGGGTTCTTTTCCATCTGCCAGAAGCTTCTGTTGTTCTGGTAGAGAAATATTATTTTTTCTGATTCCTTCTTCTTGGAACTTAGTTCTGATTTTCAAGACTTCAAAATCACAAAGATAAGGAGGCTTGTTATTAATTGCTTCTTCATATGAGTATGCATATGTTGGCATTCCATCATCACAACTAAATAAACTAAAAGTATTATGTTCTACTGCGTCCTTTGGGGTAGCTGTTAAACCAAGTTGTATTGCATCAAAATAATCAAAGATATTTTTGTATACGTTGTAAATAGATCTATGACTTTCATCTGCGACAATTAAGTCAAAGAAATGAGGACTTAAAGGACAATCTTTATTCTCGATGATATTGAGCATTGTAGGGTAGGTTGCTGCATATATTCGTCTATCTGTTGCAATTTCTGTTTCACCTATCTTAGGCCAAACAGGTGCGTTAGGAAGGTATTCTTTAAAGGCGTCAAGAGCTTGATTTCGTAATGCAATTCGATCAACAAGGAATAATACTCTTTGTATTCTGTTGGTTCTCATTAAAACGTCGACCATTGATACGCATGTTCTTGTTTTACCAGTTCCGGTTGCCATTACAAGTAAGGCTTTTCGTTTCCCTTTATCTAAACTTTCAAAAACTGAACGAATTGCTTCTATTTGGTAAGGACGACCTGAAATATCACGATTTATAAGCTCTTGAGAAATGGGTTTTTCGTTCTTTCTTAAAAAGAGTAGTCTTTCAAGATCCTTTCTTGTAGGAAAACCGTATACCTTGCGTGGTGGAAATTTCTCAGTATCCCAAAAGTAGATGTCATTACCATTTGTATAAAAAACAAAAGGCATATCTTTACCTGAGTTTTTTTGGATATTTACTGCATATTGTCTTGCTTGCTCTTGACCAATACGTGCGTCTTTCGAAGTCTTTTTTGCTTCAACTACCGCTAAGGGGTATCCATCTTCTCCTAGTAAAACGTAATCGGCATACTGAAACCCTTGATGCTCATGTTCTGGTTCTTCTATACCTTCAGGCAATCCAACCCATATATCTAACTCAGACGTAACTTGTGTAGGATTATTGACGTTCCACCCAGCCTTTGCCAAACGCAAATCAATTATTTCCTGTCTTGTTTTTGCCTCTGAAATATCCATATTAATTTCAATCTCAATTTTTTGAATTATCTACCTTGAATTATAACACGCATGAAGCTATTTAAGTATATTTAGGGATACTTGGCGTCTTAAAGCTGATTGTGAAGGGTGTGAGGGATATATGAATAACCAGATTAAAACATTTGAAGATAAATTATACCTCATGAGAGAAATTTCTTTGTTATCCGAACGAGAGCTAAGGAGATTTCTATTAGTATCGAGAGACTTATTCTTTTCCAAGTAGGCATATCAGATTCTTAAAAATTTCTACCCAAATCGTTGAAAGTAATCATTTTAGGTTTTTGGTGATATTTTTTGGCGATTACCTCTGTTGCTTTATTTATTTTTTGTAGAAGAGGTTTTGTGCGGTTCTTTGCATCTTGGTAGCTGATTTGTCCACAGGCCATTACGAGATATATTGCTCTTGCTTGTCCAAATAATTCTCTCAAATCTTCATCTCGCCCACTATTCATAATAGACCTATAATTCATTATATTAACTTCATTTTATAATGCAAGAAGCAATATAATATTGAATCAATACTGTTTAACTTCTTTCTCCTGAGCGGGATAATAAACATCCTGCTCAGAGAGAAAAAAGATAAATTCACTACATGCCTAAATCAACTTCTATACTTTGATTATTATAGAAACTGGCATTATATTGTAATTTCAATCCTTTTGCTGTTTTTGGCACTTCAAAGCCAACCCAGCCGGTCTTTTTTGCTCCGGCAACAATAGCACCATCTAATCCTGTACTACCTGGATTTTCTAATGCTTTATCCGTTACTGACACTTGATATTGATTATTCTTATTATCAAGAACAAACATTTGACCAAGAGTTGTAATGAATTGCTGCGTTGAACCTGTGTTCTCAATCGTCAAATTTAGATCAACCCATTGATTTCCAGCGCTTGGACTTGAGTATTGTCCTCCTTGCGATGTTTCAACTTGATTCACCGTCAGAATGACATCTCCCATTTTGATATGGTCGCCAACTTTATAAGTAGTATTTTGTTGACTGGTTGAACCTGATTGAGTAGTCGTACCGTTTGTGTCAACTTTTTGAGATGAATTCCCATTTGATGCTGCACTGACAACAATAATGAAAATAATAATTACAAAAAGAGCAGTTAGTATAGGATGTCTTCTGAACCAACCCCTCTGATCTGCTTGACAATGCGGGCAACGCTTAGCTTTCGCATCAATTTCTTTCATGCAAGATTTGCATTTCTTTGTCATAATAATATTCACCTCCCTTCATCAAAAGTTACTTTATTATTAAATTCTTCTCTAATTTCACTCTCTGAAATATGCAAATAACGAAACGTTGTTGTTGGCGATTTATGTCCCATTAATTTTTGTATTGAGTTAATAGATAGTCCAGAGGCATTTAAGTTGCTAGCAAAGCTATGTCTTAAACTGTGGGTTGTAATTTTTTGGCTCAGACCGGCCTTAAAAGCATAAGATTTAACTAAATGCCATACGGACGAAGCAGAAAGCCGACGTCCAAGTTTGCTCATAAATAATGGTTGATTACTATCCCTTTTTAGAGTCTTGAGGTATTCACTTAAATCTTCAACAAGTGAATTATGCATAGTAATATATTCTTCGTTTCCACCTTTTCTTTTTACCCATATTTTTGATTCATTTAAATCAATATCGGAAATATTAAGCCTGATTATTTCTGCCCTTCGTAATCCACTTTTAATAAGAAGGTTAATTAGTGCAATATCTCTTTGCCTGTAGTAAGGTGTGGATTTCTTCTTGATAATTTTAATAAAATCCAAATATTGTTCTTTGGAAAGATATGCGGATTCCTTTTTCTGTGTTTTTATTCTCTCAAGCTTAGAGCCAATGTCTATTGTAGTGTAGTCATTCTGGTATAAATACCTTAAAAAAGATTTTATAGAACTTTGTATTAGATGACGTGAGCTAGGAGCATATGGTTCGCCTGTTTTCTTTTTATATAAGTTACGTATATATTCTTTAACAACCTTTGCAGTTATATCCTCTGGTTTTGTTATTTTAAGACTATATAAATACTTAATAAATTTGTCTAACTGGAAATTATATGCGCCCTTAGAAGTTAGACGATTACCATAATTAATAAAATCTTCTAGAAATAACTTTTTAAGATTATTTATATTCATATGATTTTCTCCAATCCCTCATAAATTTTTCAAATTCATTCCGGTTGATACGCCATAAACGAGAACCGGGTAGTTTAAATCCAGGTAATCGTCCTTCCTTAAGCCAGTTCGTTACGGTCTGTTTAGATACTTTTAAATTTTTTGATATTTCTTCAATTGTTAAATTTTCGTCTTCCATATATATATAATAAATATTTAATCTAATTAACCCTATAGGTAGATATATCTCTTGCAATTTAATTATGTTTAATATATAATAATATAGTTAAACAAAGCTAGAATATGAATTATTATTTTAGCTTCAGATTATAATTTTTACTCTATTTAATAACTTATAATATTTATTTAATTCTATAAAAAGAGAATAAGCTACTAAATTTAATCCATCGACAACTTCATTTGTTCACTTACATCTTCCGAATCAACTAACGGTTTACCATCTAATGCAGTCGACACTATTTTAATAAGCGTATCGTCTGGCTTTATGAACTTTTCCATAAATTCCACTAACATATTTATTTTCCTTTGATAAGTTGGATATGAATGCCTCATCATAATATCTTCTTTTAGACCTTTAACCCCAAGTGATTTAAGTTGAAAATACAGTCCTAAAGCCTCAGCTACCATTTTTGATTTTTCGTCTTTTAACATATCTTGTATTTTCAAACAAACATCAGCATCTGTCGCTCTGCATAAAAGAAAATAATTTAACTTATCTTTAATTATCTTCTCCCAATAGAATTTGAGTACCTTTCTGCTTAGTTCTGTATCAAATACCTCATTGAACATCCAATGGCGTCGGTCTTTACCAATAGCCTCCTTCATGTGAGAGGTAATTGATCTAGCCCCAATAAAACGAATTTCCATTCTAACCACAGGAGGAATTTTACCTAGCTTTTGATACTCTTTCGCTATCTGTATTTCTTGTAGTGTTTTATTACGATCTACTGACCTACTTCCTTTCTGCAAAACATCAGCATATTTGAGATAAAAATTGATCTCAAATATACTTGTATGAAAACGAACCGACCTACCATCGTATGAATAGGTCTTAACATTATTTTCAAACCATTTCCCCATTGAACATTTACTCATTCGCTCAAGAAAAATATTTGCGTCTTCTAACGAAGGAAAGAGGATATTTTTTGCATAATGAAGTGTCTGAACTAATGAATATCTAAGATTCTCTCTTGAAATTTCAACACTCATATCCTTGAGGCGGTTACCCAAGACGTCAATAACCTTATCTTTATCTGCATTTGTTGGCTCTTTATAACTATGGCCAAAAAGTAATTTTGGAACAGAAATTGCAATGTGTAAGTTTCTAGAATATTCTCCCTTACGAAGTCGTTCGTGAATAGACAAGTTAGGATATATAATTCCTTCTTCTCGATATGATGATGGGGCATTTTGTATAAACTTTCTGTAACCTCCAAACGTTTCCATAAACCTTTGATATTCAACCCTATTTTGTGTAAGCAAAGGTGGCAATGTCGGATTGAATTTTGTAGTGTCCATAACTACATATTCATGTGATTCAATTTTAAGTACAGTAGTATCCATATTGTTAAAATTAAAAAAACGTTATAACTTTCCTAGTAATTCTCCTATTTTGTCCAGATATTTCTTAAAAAAATGTCAAATATGACCATGTATGAAATCATGTATGGGGGAATAGATTTACCTACTCCCCCAAAGAAAACTCAATTACTCCCTCAAAAATCTTGTTCTCCGCAGAATAAAAAATTTGAGTTCAAAATAAACTGATAAGAATGCTCTTTCATAAAATTCCATAAAAAAAACTCAACCGCTGACATTGGAAAATGTCATAAGTTGAGTTCTTCGGTATTCCTTAATAGGAAACTAACTCAGATTCATTTGTTATTCGGCAAAAGCAGTAAAGCAGCTATTGCCTGGTTCAGCCCAAAAAGCTCCAGATATTCCGTTCTTAGATACTAACCTAGGAGGAGCAACAACCTGAATATTGCCACAATCTTTGCAAGTTATGGTCCTTGTATTTTTTTCTCCGAGATGTGTTTCACCCAAAATTCTCAAACAGTTCCTACAAACAATTAATTTAAATTTGTCTTTTTGAAATGATTTTTGCTTTAACCATCTACTCATAATTTTATTTTTGAATAGTTAATCCTTCTTTCCCTAAAATTTCTTCTTCCAAAAACTTTGCTAAATCTTTTTTGCTCACTAAATTTTCATTTATTTTCCACCTAATTCTTCCTTGCTCATCGCGTCCGGCTGGCATAATCAAAAACTCTTGCCCAATTTTTATTCGTCTTAATGCACTTATTCCACCTTTCAAATCTTCTTCAGCCGTATGAGTAGATTCAGATATTTTATCTAACTCTAATGCAAAAAATTCTGAAACTGCGAGCGTGTGAAGAATATAAAGTAAACTTATTTTGTATAGTCTGAGCTTTTCCTGAAGTTCCTTATTCATAAAGGTATTTTATAACATTTAAATAATCGTGTCAAGTCGTAAACTATCGTAACTTATCGAAGTCTATTGTGGTTATTCTCTTCTATTAACTATTATCAATACAAAAATCCATCTTAACAAGATTTAGGGTGGTAATCCTATCAAAAGCACTATCATTTGTTACAATATATTTTATTCCTAGATCGAGGGCATATGCCACGTGAGTAGCATCCGCAGACTTCATGTTTAAGTCTTTTATATATTCTAAGGAATTAGAAACAGCTACTTTAGGATTGTTAAACTGAACTAGCTTTGTTTGAGGAAAGGTTAATAAAGTATCTGCAAACTGTCTTAAGTCGCTATAAAAGCTTGATTGAGGTGAAGCTTGTAACGAGGGATTTTGCTTTCTTTCTTCTGATACAATTCCATGCAATGTTTCACTAAAAGTTAACGGGGAATAATAGAGTGTATTATTATTACTTATTAAATCAGACATCATTTGTCCTGCACCAATACTATGACCATGATTGGGAACTAAATATGAGACTAAAAAATTTGCGTCAAGATAAACATTTTCGTTTGAGGGCATCATAACTATTCACTGTCGATATTGTTATATAAATCTTGGATATTCACATTTTCTCCTAAGTTGATTGAACCAAATGTATTTGCCATAAATACTTGTTGCTGAAACTTCATTCTATCGAATCTTTCTTTACCGATTTTCTTTTCTAATTCCACTAATTTTGTCGCGTATTTCTGACTCAAATTATTTTGTGTTTTATACTCATCATTCTTATATTCTTCTGGAAAACCAGATAATAAGTAATAAAGGGATGATTTTAGATGTGAAGTTGGTTCCTTAGCAACCCAATTACTATACAATGGTGGTGTCCCTGCAGAAACTTCAATCCTTTTACTAACACCGCTTCCAATAAACATATACAGATTTGACTCCGTTAATTCTTGATTAGATTCATACATTTCTTCTGTTTCTGAAGCAATTTGAATATCATTCGTAAAAGGTGCAGCGAAATACTCCTCTTTTGTCAACTTAATTACTGATCCAAAGAAGAGTGGCAATGTATCTGGTTGATTTTGTAATGTATCAGAATGTAACATAATTTTTATTCATCAATATAACTAGATAAATTTTTTTCTATATGATCATAAGCGCTAGTGAAAAATTTGTTAATATCTTCTATTTTTACATCTAATAATTCTTCCGGAATTGTGTTGACATCGATATTAAAAATTGATAGTTTGTTATCCATTCCATCATTTTTCTTTCTAAAAGCTGTACCTCTAACGCCCATATTTACATTGAAAGATTCAAGTTTTCCTCTTTTGTTAGTGGCAAAGCTAATATCTGTAACATCTTCATCAACTTTATCCTGATTAAAATATAGTTTTCTTATAAAAATACTTGCTCCGTCTTCATTTTTTATAAGAAAAGTCGGTATTAATCCTAGTCTTACAATTTTTGAACCTGTTAATGTCAACAATGAACTGTTGACCGATGCAAGCTTTGCTAAAAAATCAACCTTAATATCTTCAAATTTCTTTGTTGGCAATCCTCCAACCATACTTCTATCATGATAGAAAAAATCGAATCTGTTTAGTCCAAAATGAAGCATATAACTGGAATCAGAATTTTTTAGTATCATTCTTGGAATCTCTGCTGGAGCATCTTGAGGCACGTTCAGCATTGTAGGACTATTATCAAAAAGTCCTTTTGTAGCCTCAATAATCCCTCCCGCTAGACCTATCTTATTTGAAAGATCAAGTGTGGTGGTGAATAATCCAGCTTGTAAATCACTAATGTAAATATCCATATATAGTAAATTATATAATAAAAACCTAATAAATCCTAATAAATCCTTAGAAAATATAATAAATCATAATTACCTTTAAGTAAAGCGAAGAATGATTAAGTAAGAAAACTATTACAAAATATTCAATTATTGTTATTGTAGATAGTCAATAATTCGATTTTTAACTTATTATCTTCCTGCAATATCGAAAGTTTAAACCGTGGATCTTCGTCCAGGTGCATATTATCCATCATTTCCTTTATCGCTTTCATTGTTTCTATAGGAGCAACATTTTTCCTTACACTCGGATGACGCATCGCTGCTCGTTGCAATGTCTTATCTGCCAAGTGCATATATGTGCTGTAAGTAGTCTGAATATCTTTATGACCAACCAATGAAGCGACCTCTGTGATGGGCACACCAGCCTCTAAAAGGTGCGTAATATACGAGTGGCGGAAATTATGGGGGAATACCCGCTTTGTTACTCCAGCAGCCTTTGCACGGCATTTTAGGTCGTCTGAGTAGTCTTGAACGTGTACTTGTTTTTCCAGTGTATTACGAAAGACATAATCATTTGGATTACACCCTTCAATTAAAGTTCTTAATCTGCTCTTTAAGGGTTCTGTAAAATAAACCGTTCTATTTTCATTTGTTTTTGTTTCTATAAAAATTGCCTTCCCTGCACTTAAATCTAATCGCTTTACCTGCAATGAAGCCGCTTCTCCATACCGACAACCTGTGTAAGCTAAAAACATTGTGAGAGTCCGATACCTAAAATCAAGAAAGGAACTATCCTTACCTCTGAACTTACCATACTCAAGGGGAGTATTTAAGATCTTCTCTATTTCTTCCGTAGTGAAAATAATAATATCTGATTTTGTTTTCTTAAATGATTTGAAGCCATTTAGGAAATCGGCCGGAAGCCCTCTGTCCTTACAGTATTCAATAAGGTGCCTGAAAACAAAGTAGTACGTATTAAGAGAACTACTCTTTCTCCCCATATCTTTATACTCAAGAAAAAATTTCTCAACATTTTCTTTCGTAAGCTCCTCTTCACCAAACCACTTTTTAAGCACACGAAAACGGATCATACAGTGTCGTATGCTTTGCTTAGCAAGGTTTTGTTTAATGGTAATAAAGGACAGGAAATCTTTTTCTTCTATTGTCATACTCCCTCATTGGAGGGAGTAATTGAGATATAGTAGTTCTGCGGAGAACGTATATTAAATATTTAAAAGAAAGTAAATATTGTAATGCTCTGTACAAAACTAGCTATTTACTCCCTCTATAATTACAGGCAATAAATGGCTATAATGTACTTGATGACATTAAAAACTTACTTTTTATTTCAACGATCTTTGACGATATTTCACCCCTTTTAGCTTCAATTTCTCTGTCTTAAGAAAGCGGGGATGTCCCATTCGTCTTCTGCGCTCTTTTCTTCCTTCTTTTCCTCCTGTTGAAGCGGTTGCATTGATTGTTGCGGTGCAAAAGGATTGTGATCATCTTGTTGTTGTTGCTCTTGTTGATTTTGATTTTGTTGTGATTGTGGCTGCATAAAAGGATCCTGTTGGCGACTCAAAGGAGTTTGAGAAATTTGAGGTGTTGGCTGAGGGATCACAAATTGTTGCAAACGTTGTTTGGCTTGATCAAATCCTGTCGCAACCACGGTGATACGGATCTGATCATGCATTGTCTCATCGATCGTTGCTCCAAAAATAATATTTGCATCGGGATCTGCTGCTGCAGAAATAATTTTTGCCGCCTCATCAACTTCGGACATGGTAAGATCCGGTCCACCAACGACATTGAACAAAACGCCACGCGCGCCGTCCATTGATATTTCCAAAAGTGGTGAAGCAATTGCGGATCTGGCGGCAGTTTGGGCACGATTCTCGCCGATTCCCGATCCTATACCCATCAACGCCGATCCAGCATTTACCATAATATTGCGTACATCGGCAAAATCAACATTGATAAGACCCGGCAATGTAATAATTTCAGAAATTCCCTGGACACCTTGTGTCAATACAGAATCTGCAACTTTGAATGCATCAAGAAGTGAAAGCTTACGATCAACGACATCAAGAATTCTTTGATTGGGAATAACAATCAATGTATCAACTTTATCTTTGAGATTATCAATACCTTCCTCAGCTGACACCATCCGGCGGGTACCCTCAAACATGAACGGCTTAGTAACAACAGCTACCGTCAATGCACCGACTTCTTTGGCAACTTCAGCAACAATTGGTGTTGCACCGGTTCCTGTACCGCCACCCATTCCAGCAGTGAGAAAGACCATATCTGATCCGTCAAGTGTTTGTTTGATCTTCTCTCTTGATTCTTCTGCTGATTCCCGTCCAATTTCAGGATCACCGCCTGATCCAAGGCCTTTGGTGAACTGATCACCGATTTGAATTTTTGTATCTGCTTTATTAAGAAGGAGTGCTTGTGCGTCCGTATTGACCGCGACAAAATCAACACCGTGGATGTTTCCAGCAGAAATCATGGAGCCGATAGCATTGCTTCCGCCGCCGCCGATTCCCATGACTCTGATTTTCGCAAAATTTGTTGCTTGAGGTCTAATTAACATATACGTGGATGTTCCCCAAATCCTACCAGATGTCTATAATAATTGCAAGCGGGTAAAAGTTAAGGAATGAAGCTTTTTATTAAATTAACAGCTTTTTTCAGCATTTTTGCAAACATAAAATTGCCGCCGGGAAGTCCTATCCGAAGTGACGATTCCTTTGTGCTCGACACATTCATGCCGTAACGGATCAAACCAACTGCCGTAGAAAATGCAGGATGCTGTACCTCATCAATAATTCCTTTTACATCTGTCGGCATGCCGATTCGAACCGGCATTGCTAGGGTTCGACGAGCTGCTTCGCGAAGACCAACTGTTAAGGCGCCGCCTCCGGTAAAGACCACACCGGCAGGAGTTTGTGCCGCAAAACCACTTTTTTTAATCTCAAGGGCAATCATCGTACAAATTTCATTGAGCCGAGGACGGATGATGCCATCAACAAGTGTTTTTTGAGAAACTTTACGGATATCTTCTGATAAATTCAACGAAGATAGGTCTATTTCATCTGAGGGCTTCGGTTCTTTTTCGCCTTCATCCGAGCGGACAACTCGCTTGCTCTGTGTCTGCGAAAAATATAATTTAATTTTCTCAGCACTTTCCAATGAGATGCGAAGACCAATCGCCAAATCATTGGTCACGTGACGAGCGCCGATTGCAAGAACTGATGAATATGCCATTGACCCTTCGGTGTAAATTGCGATATCCGTTGTCCCTGCCCCAACATCAACTAATACAACACCTAATTCTTTTTCTGTGTCAGATAAAACTGAAAGAGAACTGGCATAGCCGCTAAATGCAAAGCTATCTACATCCACACCTACTTCTGAAAATGCTTTTTCAAGATTTCTTAAAGAAACGGTATTTGCCGTCACAATATGCGTATCAACTTCAAGCCGTGTACCAGACATACCAACGGGGTCTTTAATTCCCTCTTGCCCATCAACAATATAATTTCTTGGAAGGACATGAATAATGTCACGGGTTGAAGGGATAGAGATTGCTTTTGCAGCATCAATCACTCTTTGCAGATCACTTTCAGTTATCTCACCGTTGGGCGTGGCAACTGCGACAACGCCACGAGAATTCTGACAACTTATTTGACTGCCACCAAGTGAAACAATGACATGAGAAGCAGAATATCCAGCCATCCGTTCTGCTGATTCAAGAGAACTATTCACGGCATGAACCGCTTCTTCAATATCAACAACTTGTCCTTTACGGATACCCTGAGATTTTACTTCAGAGACTCCTAAAACACTGATAACACTTTCTACAACTTTCGCAATGACCGTGACGATTTTATACGTACCGACGTCAATTGCAACAATAATTCTACCTTCCATAATTTTAAAAACGCGAAATCAATCTCAACGCAAATAATGCAGAACCTGTCGCGTCTTTCCGCGTAAAAAACCGCGCTGTTCTGCGTTAACAACTATCAGCCTTCTTTTAAGGTTTTAATACAATAACTGGCTGATCAAACCTTAAATCTAATGTACTGAACTGTCTCCCTTCCATTGTAAGATGAGAAAGGATGTATTGTAAAGAGGCTATTTGTATCATTATATCTTTTTGCGAAGAAAATGTCACTTTGCCCCCGTCTTCTAGCATGACAACATAGGAATCGCTCCCACTGTTTATCGATGTGTAGGCTATTTGATCTTTATTCAAACCATTTTGCAATTCTGTGTATGTTTTATCCTGTTGATTTGATTGGATCGGATGAGCTGTTTTTGAGACGATAGGATAGAGCTTCTGCATTTTCGCTTCAAAATAATAAAAAGAAACACTGCCTGCAACAGCAATAACGATTATCAGAATAAGTATGAGAAATACAATCTTTTTTACAAATCGTTTGCGCTTACGCGGAAATTCTTTTTTCTTTTTCATATATGGACTCGTTCGGTACGAGCCCACTCACCTCCTTTATAATTTTTTCTGTCGCATCAAGATGAATGAGCTTTCGTGAGACTTCTTTATGGTCTTCGTAAGATTTTATATTGGTAAACATGTCAGTGATTTTTTGTAATAATTCTTCAGGTGTTGTAGACAACTGATCAATAATTTCTGCCAAACCGACTTTTTGCACAAATTGCGCATTTGATAATTGCTCATTATGCTGGCCATACGGAAGAGGAATGAGAAGGCTCGACTTGCCCAAATACAAAAGTTCTGTAATGGTATTGATGCCGGAACGGGAGATTACCAAATCCGCCTGCCTTAAATTATTAAGAACTTCTTCAACAGTAAGAAACTTTTTGAGAATATAATTCTTTTGTAAAGCTGTGGGCAGTTTCATTTTTATTTTTTCCAAACGAGCAAAATCGCCGAATTGTTTAGCATCGCCTGTTTGATGAATGATACTATACTTTTCTAAAAGTTCGGTTAAACAACCCTCAATCAATACATTGATACCATGGGCTCCTCCACTTCCTCCTGTGATATAAATTAAAGGTGAAGTCTTATTCTTTTGTTTTACCCCTTGCCCAGTACCTCCTGCCCCTTCGAGAAACTCCTTTCGTAATGGATTGCCTGTCAAAACGGTTTTATTTTTTGGGAAATAGTTCTTTGACTCCTCCCATGAAATGCAAATTTTTGCAGCAATCCGCGCAGCTACTTTATTTGCAAGCCCGGCATGGAGTGTTTGTTCGTGAATGACAATCGGAATTTTTTTGAAAGAAGCCGCTATAACAACTGGAACGGAAATATACCCGCCAAACGATAAAACGACATCAGGAGCAAACTTTTCAATGATTTTATATGCCTGAGTCAAACCAACCGGCATCTTTATTAACGATGAAACGGTATGGACGCTAAATTTTCTTTGCAATCGTCCTGTTGTTATTGTCTCGAAAGGTAAACCGAGGCGCTGTGCAGTTTGATATTCAAATGAAAGAGCAGAATCACCTTCAAACGTATATTTTCGGCCAACCAAAAGAACTTCCCAATCCTTTGGCATTTGCTCAATAACAGCAAGTGCAGGCGAAAAATGCCCACCTCCACCCACGGCGATCAAAACCTTCATTATTTTAGTATAACATTCCTGTGAAAAATTAAAACGGAAGAGTGCTACATTTTATCTTTGAACCATTTAATGAGAATTTCGTTATAGAGAAGTAAAAAATTTTCATCATGCATTGCATGATCTGCACCTTCCATAACTGTATGAGTAAGTTGTGATTTATCTCTCACCGCATTGATATAACTTTCAATTGTTTGGTGAGGGATTAATTCATCTTTCTCTGATTCTACAATCAGAATATTACCCGAAAAATTATGCAAAACTTTCAAAGCTAATGTCTTTTCTTTAGTCAAAGAGTTAAATCGCCACCTTAAAACATCAGGATTATTATCGCCGGAAAAATCAATTTGCGGTTTATCAAATCCTTCGTCAGGATAATTTGCTGGAACACGCAAAACTAAATTTCTGATATTCCTTTTTCCGCTTAACAAACATGCTAAATATGCTCCAAAACTCGATCCGATAACGCTTATCTTTTCTTTATCAACTTCCTTTAAATTTGCCAAATAATCATAAGCTGTTAACGCATCCTGGAGAAAATCTTGTCTCGTTAATTTTGTAATATCTCCTTCACTTGTGGCACTTCCGCGCATATTGAATGTGAGACAAACAAAACCAAGTTTGGCAAGTCCTTCAGCGCGGGCTAAAAGATACTGTTCACTGCTTCTCCATCCATGTAAAAAAAGAATAGCCGGATTTTTAGCCCTTATTTTTTCAGGATAAATAAGTGTCCCCTGTAGCTTCTGTCCAGCAACAATAAAAGATATTTTTTGCATGAAGAGATTATAACAAACTTATTTCGATGCTTGTTTGGAAATATTTAGAAGTATTCCAATTGATGCAAGATCAATGACTAATGCCGAACCGCCATATGAAATAAAAGGCAGAGGAACACCAGTCAATGGCAGAAGAGCAGTCATAGCTGAAAGATTAACGACAACCTGCATGCCGATAAAAGCGATGATCCCACCAGCAAGTAATTTACCAAATGTATCTTTTGCACGTCCCGCAATAAAAATACCCCGCCAAATGAGACTCGCAAAAACAAGAATCAAGATCACTGACCCAACAAGTCCCAATTCTTCTGCAATAATTGGAAAAATTGAATCCGTAACATTTTCAGGAAGATATGCATATTTCTCAATCGAATTTCCAATACCAAGTCCAAATATGCCACCAGAGCCAAGCGCGATGAGAATTTGCTTCACTTGATACGAAGTCCCGCTAATTGAACTACTTAAGTTAAGAAAACTTGTCAGCCGATGCAGCCGATATGGTTCAAGCATGATATAGAAAAATCCGATCACGCCAACAACCGGAGCTGCGACAAAAAACTGAATGATATTTCCTCCTGAAAGAAAATATACGATAGCTGATTCACAAAGAATAATTGAAGCCGTTCCAAGATCCGGCTCAAGCATAACGAGAAATAATATCGCACCCATCAATAAAAGAAAGGCAAAAAATCTCCCCTTTTCTTTCTGAGAAAACCACGCCGCAAGATAAATTGCCAGACCAAGTTTCACAAATTCCGCCGGCTGAAGAGTGAAAAAACCGAAATTCACCCAACGATTTGCTCCTTTTGCACCCGAACCGATATGCGGGACGAAAACGAGAACTAATAATATCAACGCGATAACCAAAAGCGGCAATGCGAGATTGTACAATTTATGATAGTCAATCCGATAAAAAATAAACAAAGCCAAAAATCCTAATCCTGCCCATATTAACTGACTTTTGATATACGCGTATTTGTCACCAAAAAGGTCGTACGCGATAACAGAAGAAGCATCATACACCATCAATAAGCCAAACAGCGCCAATGCCAGCGTCAAAATAAAAAGGACGGAATCAAATTTACCTGTAGAAATTTTTTTGAAATGAAATCTATGTTTCATAGGCAGCAATATCACTAATTATACTATGTCCTAAACTCACATGCGAGTCATATATTGAGGATTAAACATGCGATGAAGTATGGTTAAATGGCTAAATTTGGTCAGAGAACCATAAATTGTTATATCAAAGCGATAAAAACTCCAAGAACAGCGAGAAGAAATCCGATCAGCCATGCACGCATTACAATTTTCGGTTCTTCCCATCCTCTTTTTAAAAGATATAAATGGAGAGGTGCCGCCGGCAACATTTTTCGTCCAAGATATTTTTTACTAAGAAGTTGGATCAATGATGAGCCAACTTCAATGACAAAAACTCCTCCAATGATCATCAATGCAAAAGCCTTTCCTGTGAGAAGTCCTGTGACCGCAAGCGCCGCACCAAGAGAAAGTGATCCCACATCACCTAACCAAAGTCTTGCTTTATAAATATTAAAATAAAGAAACGAAGCGGTACTGCCAATAAGAACGGCGATAAAAATACCCAATGGCTGATCGAGCTGTACGGAACTAATTGCAAGAAACGCAAGCAAACAAATAATAAGAAGTCCTGTTGCCAATCCATCAAGTCCGTCGGTGATATTGAATGCATTAACAAATCCTACAATCACAAATGCCGCAAAAGGGATAAAAAATACGCCAAGGAAAAGTAGGCCTGCTCCATGAATGAAAATAAAATCGTAATGTAATTGAAAATAAAAAACAGTAGCTATAATAAACGCCAAAATCCATTGAATAATAAATTTGTAGCGGAATCGCAATCCAAAGAATTTTTTTTGTCCAGGTGAAGCTAATTTTTTCAAATCATCATAAAATCCCAACACACCAAAGCTGATAAATGAGAAAAAAATCACAAAAACTTCCCATGGATTTATCTTGACATTAAATATCCCATACGACCATGAAGTCCAAATAATAACAACGATAATAATAAGAAGTCCACCTCCAAAAGGAGTACCAACTTTCCAAGAATTAAATTTATCAAAAAGCGGCGTTCTTTTATTGAACATATCCGTTGTGACTTGTGCGTTACGGCGGAGTTTTACTTTATAGAGAAAATCGATAAACGGGACAAGCAGAATCGCTGTAATCAATGATGACGAAAGCATAAGTCCCAAAAGCTGTATCATATACTATATTATACTCTTTTCTTTTTACAAGATAAACACTAGAGCTTACTAAAGAGTGACCAGAGGGATTATTTCACGTAAATTCTTAACTGTTGCATCAGGAGTAAAATCAGTCTTTTCTTCTTGAATATCCGCGTACCGCCCTCGTTTCATCCAAATAGTAAAAACTGAAGGCGTTTCTTTTTTTGCCATATACAAACTTTCAAGCCGATCGTCAATAAAAAAAACTTTTCCTTTTTTAGAATATGAACTCAATACTTCTTCAACGACACCAACTTTATACTCAACAATATGTATATGTTCTTCAGAAAAATAATGATTGATATTTGTTTTTTGCAATTTCTTCTTCTGAAAAGCTATCTCACCTTGCGAAAATATCCCTAATGTTGCAGTCTTTGCCAACTCAGAGAGTGCTTCAATAACATCTTCATAAAGATCAAATTTTATATAGTGGGAATTTTTGAGCTTCTCTGTATTAAAAAGTGTATCATCAATATCTAAGAGGACAATAATATCAGACTTTTTCATGATAGTTCCAATCTGTACACATTTGTCTCTCTTTTTTTGAATCCCAGTTTCTCATATAGTTTGACTCCTGCTACTCTTTTTGGATTTGAGGTAAGCAAGATATATTCTGCGTTATATTCTTTTGCTGTCGCAATTACTTTATCAAAAAGTACTGTTGCAATACCACGGCCACGGAAATGCTCATCAACAATAATATCATCAAGGTAGGCTTTCTTTGAGTCAGGAATTCTATAAATACTTATCATAACTACCCCGGCAATTTTATTTGTTGATACTTCGCGAGCAATAAATAAAAAATTTTGTTTGGGCTCTATTATTTCTTTAAAGTCAGCATCTGTAAGAGATCTATTATCTGAAATAAGTTGCTTGACCAAATTTCTCACAGCGTCTGCTACTTCCGAAGAAAATTCTGTAACTCGTTCAATTACTATCTCTGAGGTATCCATAAAAACTATATATTGACCATTTTACTTCCCTATTTTTTCAATTCTGCAAATAGTCGCTCTGCTTCCGCCAATTCTTCTTTTGTATTAACACCGCGCCAAGCCATTTTGCCGCCTCTGACAGTCTGCACTTTTAATTTATCCTGAATTGCTAAATCAATCAAACTTGTTAAATAATATTCTCCGGTAACAGGACTGGGCGTAACTTTTGGGAGATATTCCCGTAGGAAATCAACGCTGAAGACAAAACATCCTGGATTAATTTCTTTAATTTTGAGTTGTTCTTCTGTCGCATCTTTTGATTCAATAATAGCGAGCAGTTTGCCATTTTCTTCTCTTACAATTCTTCCCAAACCTGCTGGATTTTCCTGCTCAATTGTCAAAAAAGTAAATGCTGCATCTGAGGACAGCTGCTCTTTAAATAATTCTTCCATAACAGGTACATGTTTGTTGTTATAAAAAACCGCGTCATCACCATACACAACAAAAACGTCAGTTACGTCTTTCGGTACGACATTTACTCCAACTTGCAAAGCATGACCTGTGCCGAGACGCTCAGTTTGTTCTGCGAAAAGAACATGCTCTGGCTCAAGTGTTCGCATGACGGATTCCTTGGCATGGCCTATGACAACAACAATCGCATTAATAGCCATTCGTTTCATAAAATGAACGATATGCGCAATAATTGGCTTGTTGTCCAAATGCAATGTCACTTTGTTGATACCATCAACTTGCATGCGTTTGCCTTGTCCTGCTGCCAAAATGATTGCTCCTAATTTTCTTTTTTTCATAGTATTTGCATGTAATTCCATTTCAAGCCTGAATTATAGCCTATTTTAACAAAAAAAACTAATTTTGTGAGCTTATTCTTCCACTCTTTTAATATTAGCTCCAAGTTTGGTCAATCGCTCTTCAAATTTTTCATATCCCCGATCCAATTTTTCAACACCATAAATAGTTGATATCCCTTTGGCGCAAAGAGCAGCCAAAACAACTGCTGCCCCAGCTCGGATATCAAGTGTTGTCATTACTGCATCGTGTAATTTTTTTGGACCAGTAATTTTAACGGCATGGAAATACGCTGGTTTGTCGTCTTCAAGATTGAAATTGTATACCTTTTCTTTATCTTCAATATCAGGATTGAAAAGTTTTACCCCTGCCCCCATTTTTTTCAAATCCACAATATATCCAAGTTTATTTTCAAAGACCGTTTCATGAACTGTTGCTGTTCCCTGCGCTTGCGTCATAAGAACTGCCCAAGGCGCTTGCCAATCAGTAAGAAATGCAGGATACACTCCCGTTGTGACATTAACTGCACTAAGTATGCCGTTAGCAAAAAAGTGAATTCCATCCTCTTTCATTGTATATCCTGCACCTGTCTCTTTATATTTTTCTAAAAATGCATCGATTGCCGCTTTCTGCGCATCTTTTACAAAAATGTCTCCACCCGTTACAACCGCCGCGATAGCAAACGTAGCAACTTCAATTCTGTCAGGACTTACCGTAAATTCTGCACCATGTAATTTTTCAACGCCAACAATTGTGATCTGTCTTTTACCAGTTCGTTTTACACTACCTCCCATTTTATTAATAAGACCAATGGTATCATCAATTTCCGGTTCTTCGGCCGCATTTTCAAGAATAGTAGTTCCTTTTGCCAAAGCCGCCGCCAGGATCATTGTCTCTGTTCCTGTATGGGTATTTTTAAGAAATTTGTATTTTGTTGCCACTAACCCTTTTGTCTTCGCATGAAAATAACCATCTTCACTATGATAGGTTATATCGACATTCATTTTCCCGATTCCTTCAACAGTTCTATCTATCGGCCGCGCTCCAAGACGGCAGCCGCCAGGATTGGGGATAATTGCTTCGCCGGTACGAGTGAGTAATGGCGCAATAAACATTGAAGATGTCCGTGCTAATGCGGCTTTATCAAGAGGAATAGATGAATGTCTAAATTTCTTCAGTTGAATAGAAATGGTGTGCCCTTTAATCTCGACTTTGGCACCGAGTTCTTTCATAATCGCCACCATTACAAATACATCTGCAATCAAAGGAATGTTATGAATGGTAACTTCTTCATCAGTCAAACAAGCTGCCACCAGCAATTTCAATGCAGCATTTTTTGCACCAGTTACTTGTACTGTCCCGTGTAATTTATTTCCGCCTTTGATAACAAATTTTTCCATAAATAGCTTTTAGAAAACTCTGATCATCAAAATTTCTCATAATCCCAAACTCAGACAGTCTGATTTATTGAGATTTCTGAGAATTTCTGTAGTGTACTGCTTCTTCCGCTCTTTCCCATAAAACTTTTTTATCTCCTGGTGTTAATTTAAAAACCGCTGATAAAATAACATCTTTTGATTCACTCCATGTTTCATCAGTAAATACAAAAAATGGCACATCTCCATTGTATGTCTGCACTTCGCCTTTTTCACTCAGAAGCGTCACCGACTGCAAAGCTTTATTCACCGGCAGGTATTTCGGTTTGTATTTTGCATTGGTAAAAATCGCACCGCCAACAGTTCCCGGCATACCCAATTGATATTCAAGACCCGCTAGACCTTCTTCAATGGTAAAACGGACAAGCTGATTCATCAGAACCCCTGCTTGCGCATAAACTTGCATATTCTCTATACCAATTGCATTTTTTTTAATTGTGCCTTTGACACTCACCTTATCAAAATGCCTACATAAATTTTTAATGATCAAGCCTTTAATATTTTTTTCTGCAACAATTCGTGCACCGCTTCCTAAAATATAAACAGGCAAACCCAAATTCCTTGCCGCAGCAACCGTCTTAATCAATACATCCTGCGCATCTATCTCAATATACATTTCAGCAATTGCAGGAACCTTCAAAAGCGTATGTTCTGCCAATGACTCATGTAATAAGATCTTCCTTCCAATCTCTGATTCTAATTTTCCTGCCTTATCCATAATTCAGAATACTCAAAAAACTCGGAGAATCAGAATTTCAGACTAGCTGACTTTCTGGGTATTCTGAGTTTTCTGAAAATTTATAGTGACTCAAATTCCGAATGGACACTATACACATCTCCAGCTCCCATCGTAACGAGCACCGTATCCGAACGAAACCTTTTTTCGTTGATATATTGTACCACATCAGTAAGCCTTGGGAGGTAAATAACCTCCTTATGGCGGTTTGACATCTCAAATGCCAAATGTTTGGATGTAACTGTTGGATCTTCTCGCTCACGTGCTGAGGCAAAAATATCAGTAATAATTACGGTATCCACGCTGCAGAAGGCATTTGTAAATTCGTGAAACAGTTCTTTCGTACGCGAATATGTATGTGGTTGAAAAATACAGACGATTTTTTTCTTCGGATACTGCTGCCTGAGAGCATGAAGCGTTGTTTTAATTTCCGTCGGATGGTGAGCATAATCATCATAGAGCTTTGCACCAGTTCGTAAATCGCCAATAAATTCAAGCCTTCTTTTTGATCCACAAAAAGCGAGAAGTCCTTTTCTTATCTTCTCAACTGACAAACCAATTTCGAATCCGACAATAATTACGGCCAACGAATTCAACGCATTATGTTCTCCGGCAACCCGAATGACAAATTCACCAAGTGGAACGCCACGTGACTTTACCCAAAAAAAAGTCTGCTCCCCAGACACATTCACACGATCCAGAACATAATCGTTTCCCTGACTAAATCCATAAGTAATAACTCTTCCCTCATACTCTTTTAACAACAATTTAATTTGCGGATCGTCACCGCAGGCAATAAGCGCTCCTTTCTCTGGAATTTTTTTCGCAAACGAAAGAAATGTAGACCTGACAGATGCAAGTGTTGGATAAATATCAGGGTGATCGTGCTCGATATTGGTAATAACGGCAAATTTCGGATTCTGCCAAAGAAATCGTGCTCGCTTATCATGTTTTGGTTCAGTCGCATATTCATCTGCTTCAGCAACAAAATAGCGACCAGTGCCGAAATGTCCAGGCGCACCCAAAGAGCTGACATTGCCCGTGCCGATAATATATGTGGGATCAAGTTTATTTTCCGCAAGCATTGTTGCAATCATTGCTGTCGTTGTGGTCTTTCCATGAGTGCCTGCAATCGATATGCCAATAAATTTTTTATTAAGCAGCTCTCCCTTCATGAATTCCCCCGTTGCTTCGCCAGCTGACATGACGGGAATGTTTTTCATTTTGGCTGTTTGGACTTCTACATTGTCAAATCCCCCATGTGCTCCTGTCGTAATAACTAAATTTTGATCGCTAATATGTTCTGAAGAAAAGCCTACAAATGGTTTGATTTTCGCTTTTTTCAATGCCGCATCGGTGATAAATTCTTGCTCAATATCCGAACCCGTAATATCAAACCCCGCTTCTTTTGCAATCAAAGCAAGGGGAGTCATATTGGTCCCTTTTATCCCGACAAAATGTATCTTCATTTTTTTCATATTCAAACCAAACTGATAACACTCACAAATCGGTTATCGCCATCGTCTCCGCGGTAGGAATAAAAATCTTTATTATCTTTCGTACAAGCATCCATAATTTCAATATGTTCATCAAGTATTCCAACTTTTACAAAATTTTGCCGAGCAATTCCTCGTAAATCAAGAAAGTATTTCTGATCTCTTTCAACAAAAATATCTTCCAAACTTGGAAATTCTTCTTGAAATTTTTCTATTAATTCTTCGCCAACTTCATAACATGTAGTCTCAATGCTCGGACCGATACTGACGATAATATCCTTTGGATCGCTTTTAAAGCTTGAAACAAAAGTTGAAACAGTATTCTCTATAATATGATGCAGCAAACCTTTGTATCCAGCATGAGCAACGCCGATAACTTCTTTTTTTGGATCATATAACAAAATTGGGAGACAATCAGCGGTAAGGATTGCGAGAGGAATATGTTTTTTATGGGTAACTAATCCATCAGTGTCCAAAATCCCTAGAATATCAGTATTTTCAATTATTGAAACATTCCCGCTATGGATTTGCTTCATACCAACAATAGGCTCTGTTATGCCAATTGTTTTTGCAAACTTTGTTAATGCCTCGCTGTCGGGTTCTTTCGTCTCTATATTTTTCATCGACCCGAATTCTCTGGTCGAAATGCCATATTTTATATTTTCAAAATTTGAAAAACTTTCAAACTGATATTGTTGATTTTTCATCTCTCACTTCTCAGTGTTACTGCTTCCTTTGCAACTTGCGTCTCATCCCATGGTTCTTCGCCTTTTCCATAATTTATCGATTTCTCGTGCCCTTTACCGGTTAAAAGAACAACGTCTCCTTTTTTCGCCAAACGTGTGGCAAATCGTATTGCTTCTTTGCGATCAGGAATTTTGAAGTAAATCTTCTGTTTGTTTTGTGAATTCACATTTTGATATTGTTCAAAATTTTGAAATTCGAATTTGGAATTTTTAAAACCTTCTTCTATATTTGAAAAAATTTGCTCAATCGGTTCATCTCTTGGATCTTCACTTGTGAGGATCATAATATCCGAATATTTAGCCGAAATTTTTCCCATTTCAGGACGTTTAAAAACATCTCTTTTTGCCGCAGAACCAAAAACATGAATTAAACGATTTTTCGTCAGCCGTTTGGCTTCAGGGAGAATAACTGAAAAGGAATTTGGTGTATGGGCAAAATCGTTTATCACCATAAAATCTTTATTATGAACAACCTCCTGCCTTCCAACCGGCGGCTTAAAACTCAGAAGTCCTTTACGAATTGCACTCTCGGAGACATGAAGAGACTGTAAAACACTAATGGCAGCAAGACAATTATATTTATTAAACTGGCCAAGAAGCCTCGTCTCAAAAGGAAACCCATGGGGATTTATGTCAGAATCTTTTTTAAAGCCATACGTAATAACCTTATTATGATGATTTTTCAAATGATATTTTTTCAAAAGCAGATATGAATGATCATCTTTGTTAATAACAGCAACATGTGCTTTTTTGAGAAGTTTGGCTTTTGCAGCCACGTATTTATCATAAGTTTTGTGATAATCAAGATGTTCACGGGTAATATTGGTAACAACACCCACATCGATATGGACACCATGGATACGATGTTGATCGAGCGCATGTGATGTTACTTCCAAGACAATATATTTGACCCCAGCCTTTTTTGCTTTCCGTAAATATGATTGGACATCAAATCTCCCAGGTGTTGTAACATGAAAAGCAAGATCAAATTTTTCACCATCTATCGTTGCGCCGACACTTGAGATAACTGCAGCTTTTTCACCACTTTCATGCAAAATATGATAGATAAGATTTGCCGTTGTCGTTTTTCCGTCAGTTCCGGTTACGCCGATAATTTTCATTCCACGTGAGGGAAATCCATAGAGGATATTGGCAACGATTGCTTGATTAAGATGATAAATGTTTTTGGTTGTCCGCCACATCTTAACGCATTATACTACTTCAAATAGCTGTGGAACAGTAGTCTTATTTTGTCATAGTAAAAATAAATTATATAGATGTTTGCAATCAGCAAACCAGGAAAAACAATAAATCGTTCGACGAGTCCTCCTGTCTGAATCCGTAACGCTTTAATTGGCGGCATACCGAATTTGAATGGTATCGGCAACAGCCATGGAACTCCTTCAGTTGTCAACGTATCCATAATCAGATGTGAACCAAAACCAATCATAAACGACCACCAAATGATGGTCATATTGAGATTCGGAAAGCTCGGTGTTAATACATGAAGAATGTAATGAAAAATATAACCAAACAAAACAGCTCCTAGGATTGAATGAGATAGAAATCGATGTCCGCCAAGGAATTTATCAAAAGTTTTGCCGACATATTTGCCAATCGGCAAATTTCTCCAAAGTGGAGCAGTCGGCTGGTCAATATCAGGCGTAATGCCACCCATTAAATTGGCAACAATCGCAACAACTGCAGTCGCAAGCGTTACTTGCGGCAATGGATGGCTAACAACCACCAAAGTCAATGCTGTAAATGCTGCCATATCATGTGTCCGCCCAGTCATATAATTTAGTATAGCAAACTTTACTGTAGGAAAACTAATCTGATAAGATACATCTTAATGCAAATAATTAATCAAACTCGTAAAACTACGCTTTCAAAAAATATTATCATTCCTACTTCCCTTCTCGACCAATCACTGGGTCTTTTGAAGTATCCAGTTCCAACCGCAATGCTTCTAAAAACCCGTTACGGCATTCACACATTCGGCATGAAATATCCGATAGATATTTTAATTCTCGATAAACAAAACAATATTGTTTCAATAAAAGAAAATTTGAAACCAAATAATATATTCGTTTGGAATATAAAATATGAAACCGTCCTAGAACTACCAGCTGGGACAATTAGAAAAACTCAAACTAAGCTCAATGATCACTTAAAAATTTGATATAATATTCTTATGAAACCAATCATTACTTATGATGATTTTGCCAAAATTGATCTTCGGGTTGGAACAATTATCGAATGCGTCGAGAAAGAAGGGTCTGAAAAATTATTAAAATTAACGGTAGATTTTGGCGAAGAAGGAACGCGAACTATTTTTTCTGGAATTAAAAAATGGTACAAACCTGAGGATCTGAAAGACAAACAATTTATTTTTGTCTTCAACCTTGCTCCACGCAAAATGATGGATGAAATATCCGAAGGAATGCTTCTTGCTGCAAATGGTGAGAAACCATTGCCGCTCAAACCAAATGAAAAAGCCCCTAATGGAGCAAAAATCCTCTAAATTTATTGATTTGGCGGAATGCCATAATATGTCAATATATCCTTTGCAACCGCATAAAATACCGGCGCTGCTGTCTCTGATCCCCAGATTGAAGCAGATGGTTCATCAAGAATCACAAGCATTACAAATTTCGGATCTTCTGTAGGCCCAAAACCGACAAAGGAAGCAATTGTTTTTGTCGGATCATAATGACCAGCGACAGGGATTGACGCAGTTCCCGTTTTGCCGGCAATATCGTACCCTTTCAATCGAGCAAAAGCTGCTTCTCCTTCATTTGCCGAATCAAGCATAATCTGCGTCATTACTTGAGCACTTGTTGCTGAAATTGGCTGATCAATTTCTTTAGGTTGAATTGGAATCGTTTGACCGTCAGGTGTCTGCACTGCTGCAACAACTTGCGGCTCCATACGCTTTCCGTTATTTGCAATAGCAGCAACTGCGTCGAGAAGCTCTATCGGCGTCACGACAATTCCCTGGCCAAAACCTGCTGTCGCCACATCAATCGGATACCATTCATCTTTGGGATGGAGTTCCGGTGCTTCTTCACCTTGTAAATCTATTCCTGTTGTCTGACCAATGCCAAATCTATTCAAATAATCAAGCAACCTATCAAGTCCCAATTTCTCTGCAACAAAGACCATACCGGTATTATCTGAATGAATGATCACATCAGTCATTGTAGTATTAGGAAAATATTGATCATTCCAGGTATGAATCTGATAACCGCCGATTGGGACAGGGCCACTACAGATATTACATTCAGTGTTAGGTTGAATAAGTCCTGCATTCATTGCCGCAGACATAATAATAGGCTTAAATGTCGATCCAGGTTCATAGGTACTCGTAATAAAAGGATTTAAATAAAGAGAATCCGAATAATTTTGATAATTTGAAGGATCAAATGTCGGAAAGGATGACATTGCAAGAATCGCACCTGTCTTTGGATCCATAACTGCCGCCATACCACTCTTTGCGCCATACGTTTGGATGCCTTTTTTCAATTCCGTATCAAGCATGTATTGAATTCGTCTATCTATATGCAGAATCAATGTGCGTCCGTCGACTTTAACGGTACTATTATTCATTTTTGCAAGAATCGGGTGGCCTTCTGCATCATGAACAACTATCGCATAACCATCTTTCCCGCTCAACTGCTGATTGTAGTAGCCTTCCAAACCAAAATATCCTTGATCATTGCCATTTTCGTCTTTGCCGACAAATCCCAACAATTGCGCGGCCATCGATGCTTCAGGGTAAAATCGTTCTGTTTGTTCTTCAAAACCTACACCCGGAAAATTCTTTGCAGCAATTTTTTCCTTCACACTGTTATCAACATCTGATTTTATCGGCACCCAAAATCTATTTTCAGATAATATTGCACTGACCGTCGCGCTTTTGATATCAAGCAATTTGCCTAATACATCTGATTCTTCTTTTTTATTCTTTACTACTTTGGGATTCGCATAGACAAGATAAGCTAATTTATTCGCGGCAATCGTAAATCCATCCGAGGTTTCGATTTCCCCTCTTTGTGCTGTGGATACAACTTGTTCATCATATTGTGCCTGTCCGATTGCCGATAACTCCTGGGCTCTTACTACTTGCCAATAAAAAAGCCTGGCAATAATCAAAACAAAGAATATCAAGAAAAATAATAACGTAAAACGATACCGCCAATTCATACCTTTATATTATAGAAGGAAAAGCGTTAAGGGTGAAGGGTTTAAAATAAAGAAACGTTTCCTTATTCTTCGCTCTTACATCTTCAATCCTAAATCTTTAATCTTAATTTATCGTAGTGCTAATGGCATCGGAGCCGAGAGATCAACCTCGGAAGTGACAGGAACGTAACCCAATTTTGTAGCTTTTTTTGCAATATTGGTATACGCAGCAGCTTGCAGATATTGTACTTTCAACAATTCATTTTGATCTTTATATGTGGCTATTTGATTCTGAATATCAACCAATGTTATCCCAGTCGTTGAGATATTATCAACCATAGTAACACGCGCAACAAGAAGCAAAACAATGATAAAACTTAATGTACCGATAATAAGTATTGGTTTTTTCATGATTTTTCAAATACTCTCAGTTTTGAACTTCTTGAGCGATTATTCGCTTCAATTTCCTCTTCAGTCGGAACAATTGGTTTTTTCGTAATAATTGTTCCCAGCTCTTTCCCCTCAAATTCGATAAAAAGTTGTTTGACTATCCGATCTTCCAATGAATGGAAGGAAATAATTGTCAATCTTCCGCCAGGCATAAGAAGTTTTACTGCTTTGGGTAACACTTCAATAATGCTGTTTAATTCATCATTTACAGCAATTCGCAATGCCTGAAATGCTTTTGTTGCCGGATGAATCCCTTTTTTGCTAAATGGCACTGCTTTTTTGATAATCTGCGCGAGTTCTGTCGTTGTATCAATTCGTTTTACTTTTCGCGCATTTACAATGCTGTTGCTTATTACTCTTGCAAATCCTTCTTCTCCGAATTTGGTGAAAAGTTCAATCAATTCGCCTTTCGTTAAGCCATTAACAAGATCGCCTGCGGTAACTCCCAAGTCATTATCCATCCGCATATCCAAAGGTCCTTCCTTTTGGAAACTAAATCCTCGTTCGGCCGTATCTACGTGATGACTCGAAATACCCAAATCCAATAAAATTCCTGCGACCGTATCAAATCCATTTGCTTTTGCTATTTTGTCAATGTCCCTAAAATTTCCTTTAATCAAAACTAAATCTTCACCAATTTTTAAATCTTTAATCCTCGATCCCAAATCATTCTTAACAAACTCAAATGCGTCTGTATCAACGTCAATTCCCAAAACTTTTCCGCCCCGTTTTAAAATTTCAAATGTGTGTCCGCCGCCACCAAGTGTCCCGTCGATATATTTTTCTCCAGCTCTGATATTTAGATTCTCTATAGCTTCTTGTAAAAGAACACTCTTATGGTAATTATTCATTCGTGTCAGACAATTTTTCTGCTATTGACTCAATATTCTTCGCCAATTCTTCTTGATGCTCTTCCCATTTCTTTTTATTCCAAAGTTCAACAAATCGTGATACACCAACAAAAACGATGTCTGTTTCAATCTGTGCGAACTGGCGTAGATACTCGGGAACAACAAATCTGCCTTTCTGATCAAGTTCAACATATGTTGCGTTCCCGAGTAAAAATCGCTGCATTTCTCGTGTCGATTTATTAGTAAACGGCTTGCCTTCAGTTCCTTCTAGGAGAGTTCTCCAGTTTGATTCAGTTACGATAATCAAACAATTTTCAAACCCTTTGGTAATAATCAGCTTCTCTCCTAAAACGTCTCGAAATTTCTTCGGTAGTCCTGCTTGATGCTTTACCCCAATCGTACTTTCGTATTGCCCTAATAGCATAATTTCAAATCTTAGACTACATTATCCTACTTTTGACTACCTTTGTCTATTTTGATCTTTCACCAAATATATGTCAACAGATTAAAGACATGGTCTAGTGTGTGATGACAATAAGAAGTACGGTATGTAGTGTTTTAAATGTAAGAAAATGGTAAGAAAATAATCTACGCTTTTTAACTCTCTGCTATACTCATTTTGATGAATAAAAAATATCTTTTTGGAATTGTTATCCTTATCATTGTAATTCTTCTTGGCTTCATTATTTGGAAGGGAAAAACTAATACTCATCAAACGAGTAATAAAACTCCCAAAAATCAGAGAGCACCACTTCCGAAAGAAGTGACAATAACACTCACCAAAAACGGTTTTTCTCCAACCCAAGTGACCATCAATGTTGGCTCTGCCGTTCGCTGGAAAAACGAAAGCGGTTCTCAACAAACGGTGAACTCTGATAATTATCCAACCAATCAATTACACCGGGAATTAAACTTTGGTGTATTTAATAACAATTCTTCCGTCGTCTATATTTTTTCCCAACCGGGGATGTATGGCTATCATAATCAATTGAATCCCAAACAAAAAGGAAAAGTAATTGTTATTAAATAGGAAATAACGAAAGAAGAATTATTGCTGGGAGATTTGAATACCACTAACCATGGCATTATCAACTACTGAGGAGAATTGAATGGTGATGAGTCCATTGCTATCTGATGTCGTGGTGAATTGCTCTGCGACTGCTTTGTTCTGCCCTCCTGCTGCTTGATAGACATCAAAGTTATTAAGTACTTGGGTTCCATTAATTGATACATTAAACTCTCTGGATCCTGCTGCGTTGAAATATGGCTCTGAAAAATCTAGTCTGACGGTATAATTAGTGTTTGGACTATATGTTGGAATGGTATAACTGAAATTGCCATATCTGACGTTTTGATAGACTGCTTGTGGGGCTGGATTGGTGACTCCTGAGGTATCAATTGTTGCTGTTGTGTTGTAGGTTGATCCTCCGGTGTAATCGGTGTCTGCAACATAACTTCCTGCTCCTTGCCCTCCGGCACTGATGGCAAGCGATGAGACGGGTGTTGGCGTTGGTGTCGGTGAAGGCGTTGGAAGTGTTCCGTTGTAGACTGCGATGCCGCTGACCATTGCGTTATCGACAACATTTGTGAAGGTTATGGTGATATTTCCATTGCTGTCTGCTGTTGCGGGGATTTGTTCCATGACTGCTTTGTTTGCTCCTCCTGCTGCTTGGTAGACATCAAAGTCTGAGAGTGCTTGGGTCCCATTGACTGAGACGTTAAAGATTCTGGAGCCTACTCCTCCTCCACCTGCTTGTGATGTTCCCCAGTATGGTTCACTGAAATGTAGTTGCAGGGTATAGGTTCCATTGGCTGTGAGATTGGGGATGGTGTAAGAAAAATTCCCATATCTTACGCTTTGGTAAACGGCTGTTGGTGCGGGGTTGGTAACGCCACTGGTATCTATTGTGGCGCTGGTTGTGAAGGTTGATCCTCCATTGTAATCGGCATCCGCTGCAAAGTTCCCAACGGTTGCTCCTCCTGCATTGATGGCGGTGACGGGAGTGGGAGTAGACCTAGCTGTATATGTATAGGTATTGACGCCAAAATGAAGGGCATTGCCTTGGCATGTATAGTATGTATTAAAATTCTCACCAATCGTTAAATTAAGAGACGAAAGATCCGTAGTATAAGTATTTTCGAGTTGTGAGAATGTAACAATTTGTGTATAAAGTTGATTATTATTACTATCTGTAATATTTAATTGATAATTGAATTGACCACAAGTATTATTGGAGTCAATACTCCATATGAGGGTATTTTGAGGGTCGTATGTAGTATGAAAAGCAGCGTATGAAGGAACAGTAGTAAATAATAAAAGTGCAATTGAAGATAAAAGTGAAATCACTACTTTTTTCATAAAATAGTTTAAAATAAATAGTCTAACTTAATTAGATCAGATAGAAAAAACAAACACAAGTACTAAAATAACTATGGGAAATTTACGCTTGCATTCAATTCTTTTTGTTCATTCTCGGTATTTGCTGTTATTTCTTGTTCTTTTGCAAAGTGCGTATTTGCATCGGCAGTATCTCCTTGTTGTTGATAAATAAGGCCGATCAAATAATTTACTTTCGGATACGTATTGTCCAGAACTAGTGTCTGATTAAACTGCTGTTGAGCCAAATCATATTGACCTGTTATGTAGTAGTAAACGCCGAGATTAAAATAATTTGGCGCAAAATTGGATCCTAGGTCAAGTGCTTTTTGAAGATTTACTTGTGCTTGGTTTCTTTTGCCGAGTTGAAAATATGATGTGCCAAGGCCAGAATATGCCAAAAAATTGTTGGGAGAATACTTCACCGCATATTGAAATTCTTTATTAGCGTCTTTGTTTAGGCCAAGTAAAGAGAAAAAAACTCCTCTATTTAAGTATCCGATGCCCATATTTGCGGGCTCTTTAAATGTAGGAAGTCGATTAAGATTATAGTTATTAGTCTTATCAAATGTAATAGAGTATTTTTTAATAATTCCCTTATTTTCAGATGTATTTGCAACAAAAACAACAGACAACTCGTCAAAATACACAAGCTTCCATTTTTTGTCACGATATAAAGATTGGATGAGACTCCCTGTATCAGCAGAAACATGATTGAGGATAAAATAATTAATGCCATATTTACGTGCAGCTACATTGTAATTTATTTTACCTGTAGTTATACTATGATATAAAATAAAACCTTGAGGAGAAAATGTATCACCATCAATAAATGTTTTTCGAGATGGGTAAAATCTCCAGTTTAAGTAAGTGCCTATTCCAAAATCATTAAACATATTGCCACCGATATTATTTTTTTCAACAAAAGTTGCAGCGCCAGCAGGAAAAACATTTTCGGATAATCCAAAACCAAATCTTCGCGTTTGCTGATCCATTATGTAAAAATTATTTATCACAACATCATGTGCTATGTATAAAGAAATAATGATCAGAACGCTCATGCATACTAATTTCCCTACTAAAATTAACAAAAGTAATTTTTTAGTTTTTTCTAAATAAGTTCCCAAACTATTTATAAATTCATCTAAGTAATAAGGCATAATTAATGCAATAAAGAGAGCATATAGAGCTGTATTTCTCACATAACTAACTGATAAATAGAGAACGGCTAGAAGAATAAACAAATCAGTAAGACGAATTTTTTTGAACACAAAGAAAGGAATAATAATTACCGGAACCAGAATAAATTTATAAAGCGTTATTGAATATGTTGAGAGGAAATAAAAATCGCTTGGCGTATAAGGACTCATCCATTCTAAATTTGTGTATTTTAGTATTGAACCAAACTCTTTTAAAAAGGAAAAACCATAAAAAAAAGCTCCTAAACCAAACGGATTAAGCAAACTTCCGACAAGCGTCAAACTAAAAATGAGGAAAAGCGCATAAAACTTCTGACTCAGAAAATTCACTTTTTTATTATGCTTCCACTTCTCTATCGCAAATGAAATGCAGTAAGAGAAAAAATATGCACCAATAAAAAGGAATGTGAGATAGAATGACGCATGTGTATTTGTCCACACGGCTTGTATGAAAAATAACACTATTGGAATTAAATATTTTTTATATCCTTTTTTATCATAAAATTTTGTTTCAATATAATATCGAATAATAAAATAGGCCCATGTTGTCAACATTAGTCCAAACAAATCAGCACGAAGCATAAAACGATCCATGCCAACAAAGATGGCAAGAAGAAAAAAGATACCTGCAGACAATATGCTGTAACCATATTTTTTTGCTATTAAAAAAAGCGGGATAAATGTAGCGATAACAAGAACTATTTGAAACAAAACCAAACCGTTCCATTGTCCTACCAAATATACGACATAGGTAAAAAAGTAAAAAAGCCATTCGTGTATATATGCTTGTTGACACGCAATATGTAAATAGTTAAAAGAACAAAAATTTGCATGTAGACCGTAAGCAAATAATAATCTCCCATTTGCAAGATATTGAATAGTATCTGGATCATTAATTTTAAATGTTGCAAGTACAAAGAGTAGAAGAAAAAGTGAGAATCCAAGAAAACAATAAATAAGATATTTACTTTTATCCATGTAGTTTAATTATAACGTAATATAATTTACAATAGTATAGGAAGTGGTTTAACCGAAAAGTTGAAGAAACTAAAAAAATTTATGAAAATATTCTACATTTCATTATTTAGGATTAGAAATGCGTATCAGTTGTTTGTTGTTATTAATGGCACTATACATTGAAGCAATTTGCTGATTTTGATTGTATTTATATGCTTCAGCTATATCTTTTTTGGCGTTTTCCTTGCTTCCATAATTATATTCAAGCCATGCTAGAGAATACAGAATTTCTGAATCATGAGGAAATTTCCGTAAAGCAGTATTTTTGACAAAATCTATATTTTTAGATGGATTCCCATAAAGAGCATCAACAACTGCCAAACTTTCATAAGTATATACAGAATCTCCATAATGCAGTGATTTTATATAAGCATTTTTAGCTTCTTTATAATTATGTTGATCGTAATAAATAAGTCCCAGCGTATTATAATTAACCGCATTGGGATAAAGACTTATTGATTTTTGCGCATATATTTGAGCATCTTTATAATCTCCTTCGTTAAAATAATCACTGCTTATTATGAGTTCTAGATTAAACGCTTGAGACACTTTTAGATCATGTGTTGCTAATGTCATTTCATTCCTCCAATCAAATGTTCTAATAAATGTTCTCAATGATAGGAGAATAATGACAAAAACTATTATTGAAATTGTCAATTTTGTGTTTAGTTTTACATTAAACGCCTCAAATAATACCCCGATCATACCCAGTAACCCAACAATCGGAAAATAAAACCACCTATCTGATACCGTCAAATCGAGTGGAATAATTTGCAGATGAAATAGTAATCCAAATAAAAACCAAACTGCAAAAAATAAATAAAGTTTGAAAAATTTACGTGAATGATCTCTATAAAAAATAACTAATGGAATACTTGCAATAAAGAAAAATAGCAAATCAATAACTAGCGGAGCGAAAAAATTGCCAAAGCTAATTTTATCAATAACCCAATAATACGACATTGACAAATCATAGGGGAAAATAAATGTTTTTAAATAAAATAGTATAATCGCAGGTATGTTTATCAACCGTGCAGGTAAACTTAAATCGTGAATTGGTGCAAGGACAGATGATTCAGAAAAAATGCCAATCGCATGAACCCGTAAAATTCCATAAAGAATAATTGCGCAAAATACATATCCCAACCATTGATAAATAAGTTCTCTTTTATAAAAAATAATCCATAGAATCGATATTAAAATGAAAAGAATACCTGTTTCTTTGGAAAATAATGAAAAAAGTAAAAGTAGACTTGCCAAAAAAAGAGATGTATTTGATTTATATTTTTGTAAAATTAGCAAAGAAGTTATCCCAAAAAAGAAAAAAAGATCTTCTTGCATTGCAGCAATATATAATACATTTTCACTATTAATAGGATGTACCAAAAAAATAATGGAGAGTAAAAAGGCAAGTGACAACTTAAAATATTTTTTAAAAAAGATAAAAAGGAGACAAACATTAACTAGGTATATCAGTAATTGAAAAAAATGATATGCAACGTAACTTGATCCAAACACTGAGTAAATAAGTGAAAAAACTGTTGTCTGTAAAGGTCGATATGAAAATCCCCCTAATTGGTTTCCTTCTCCTGTGTAAAAGATACTACTTGAGAAAAAAAGAGGAATATTCTGTAGGGATCGAATTGTTGGATTTATTGTTATTAACGGCAAATCATCACCAACGAAGTTATTAAAAAGTCCATTACAGAAAATAACCAAACCGATAATAATTATCCAATGAATCGCTTTGGTACTGGTAAAGGGAACGAAAATTTTTCTAATATCAAACTCTTCCTCTTTTTGCACATGCTCTTGCATGTAACTATATTATAATAGTATGCGGGTCAGTTCAATTGGAAATTGTTCAGATATTCCTTAAAAAGTTATAGACAAATGTTTGTTTAATCGATAATAGACTTTATAAGTCAATTGTGTTGGTTCTAATATATAGGCATTTCGTGCAACTGTTATTGCATCTTTTTTATCATCAAGTTTGTAATCAGCGAGCGCTTGCGCATACCAAAGCTGTGCGTTGTCAGGCGCTATCTTTAGATATTTCTGGGTAATAGTTTTTGCTTCTCTTGGTTTTTTTTCATACACAAGAACCAATGCAAGCTCGTCACTTCCGTATCCGAAACTATTAAGAGCTACTGTTTTTCCAAATGCTTTTTCTGCATCGAGGTTATCACCCAAAGCATAATCAACTTTCCCTAACGTTTCCCATGCCAAAAAATACTTGGGATATAGCTCCACGGCTTTTAGTACATGTACTTTTGCGGGTCTATACTCTTTTATGTTATAGAGTTCATTTGCATAGCAATATTGCATGAGATAACTTTGAGGGTTTGTCAAAGAATCATGTCCGCAAAGAGTCAAATTATTTACCCAGACAGTATTTCTTGTAATATCTTTGTAAACGAAGAATGAAAAAAGCAAAACAAGGATAACGATTAATCCTGATCGCATGTTTTTTTGTTGAAGTACCTGTTTCAGAAATGATTCATAACAAATACCGATTAAACCAAGTAACCCAAACAAAGGCATATAAAACCACCGGTCCGCAGCAGTAAAATCTAATGGAACAAGTTGTAAACTTATTGAAAGACTAATAACCAAAATAAAAAGAAAAAAGAGATATTCTTTCCACTGTTTTTTTTGCGAACGAAGAAAATATAACGGAAGAAGTAAAACAATGCCAAATAAACCGGCAATTATTAATGGAATTCCGAAAGTCGAAAATGTCGGAGTTGTAACCACCCAGTACCATCCAAACGCAATCGTTACTGGAAAGAAAACCATCCGTAGATAGTATGTTAGTAACGAAGGCATTGTATACAGCCGTTGGATAAATGTTGCATGCTCTGCCATATACAAATAATCTGTTTGGAACCCGATATTGCCGATAACAATTCTAATGAATAGATATACACCGATAATTGCCAACAAAGATAATATAAAATTCAGTCCTTCGCGTTTTGATTTATTTGAAAAAAGAAAATAATAAATGGTAAGTATGGGGGAAAATATAATCCCTGATTCTTTGCTCAAAAGAGATAACAAAAGCATTACACTGATAAGAATGAACGACTTCTTTTCGGCAAGTAATTTAAATGCGAGAAGTCCGAAAAAGGTAAAAAGTACATCCTGAAGATTTGCGATATACACAACTGCTTCATTATTAATAGGGTGTAATAGAAATAATAATGAGAGAACAAATGAAGTTGTTTTAGAAAAAAATTTTTTAAAGATAAGATAAACAAGTATCGCGTTTGCGATATGCAAAAATACTTGAAATAAATGAAAAAAGAAAGCGTTTGCACCAAATAATGAATAGATAATTGTATATGATATTGATAATAAAGGTTTGTAATAAAGTCCTATAAATTGCTGTGTCTGAGCTAAATATTGCGTGCTTCCTCTGAATAATAAAAAGATGTTTGTGATTGAATGAATAGCAGGGTTAGTTTGAATTTGTGCGTTATCATCACCAACAAAACCATTGAATAAACTGTTAAAGTAGACAGCTAATCCAATAATAATAATCCAGCAGATTATCTTAAAATTTGTCAGAGGAACAAAAAAACTTTTAAAAATGACTTCTTCTTCTTTTTGCACATGCTCTTGCATGTAACTATATTATAATAGTATGCCGGTTAGCTCAACTGGGAAAGACATATTATATAGTTTACAACTAATTGAATAAAACCGATTCATATTTTGAACTTAACGGCTTTTTAGCGACAATTATTTTATAGAGTGTCTCAATTTGTATATTTTGATGGAGTGTTTTTGCGTTAGGAATAGCTACCAAAGCTTCTTTATCATTACCTAGTCTGTATAGAGAGATAGCATACTCTTCCCACAGAAGTCCATCTCTTGGATAATGAATAAGTCCGCTCTTTATTATCTTTAAAGCACCCATAACGGGGCCGTGTCGTAAAAATAAATTACCCAAATCCAAATAGGAATACTCTTTGACGATATCTTCATTAACATTAACAGACCCATTCCATGAAATAGTTTTGGAGTAATATAACTCTGCATCTGGAATATCGTTCATAGTGAGATAGGTACCAGCTATATTATAAAGAACACCCATTGTCGGTTCTAATTCCATAGCTTTTTTATAAGCATTTAACGCTTTTTGGTAATCATGCTCATTAATATATATATCACCAAGATAATTTTCAAGTTGACCATTGTCACGTATTTTTATGTCATGTGTATAAAGAGTAAGTGCGTTAGACCAATTGCTATTTCTGATAATAGTTCTTGTTGATAAAAGAATAAATATGAGTAAACCTATAAAATAGAGTATCTTATCCAACCTTTTATTTTTATGTATGATAAATGTTAAACAGATTCCCAATATTCCTAATAAACCTGCTATTGGGAAATAAAACCACTTATCTGAGACAGTCATATCAAGCGGAATTAGTTGCAAGTTTAGTGCCAATCCAGATAAAAACCAGGAAAGAAAGAATAAAAAAGTTGGGAATGTTTTTCTGTTTTTTTTATAAACATACCAACCGATAAGTCCAAGCAGAAAAAAGAAAATCAGATCTATAAATAAAGGGAAATAAAAAGAACTAAAAGAAATTTTAGTTATTATCCAATTTTGATTAACGGCAAGCGTTAGTGGAAAGAAGAAAGTATTAAGGTAATAAAATATAATAGCAGGAGTATTTATAAGTTTTTGTGCTAAAGATAAATTATTAATCGGAACGCCAGTAAGATTGGCAAAATATACTCCGGCAATACCAAACCGCACCATAAAATATACCAGTATTGTTAGGCTTCCTGAAATAATAAATGATTTTAGTTGGTTCTTATAAAAGAGAATCCTACTTAAAACTATTATGAAAAGGAAAAGGAATCCTGTTTCTTTTGAAAAAAGAGATAATGCCAGTAAAGCAAATATAAGTATTATTTTTTGTAAACTTATTTTTTTATTTAGGCTTAAGAGCAATGCCGTAATACCAAAAAGAAAAAATAAAGAATTATCAGTTGCAGCTATATATGATACGGATTCAACTTGTATGGGATGAATAAGAAAAATAATAGATAAAACAAAAGACAATGGTTTGTTAAAGAATTTTTTAAAAACCAAAAATAACAATATGGAATTTATGATATGAAAAACTATCTGTGGTAAATGATAGAAAAAGGAGATATTGCCAAAAGCATTATAAAGAGTAAAAAAATAGAGAGCAGCTATGGGTCTGTATTGCCCACCGGAATTATATAGATTCGTTTTTATTAATTCCCAAAAACTAAGATTATGAAAATCTGGATAAGCAATAATATACGCCACATCATCCAGGACAAAGTTACCAAAAAGTGCGTTGAAAAATACAATCAATCCAATAATAATTAGCCAATGAATCGCTTTTGTTGTCGTAAAGGGGACGAAAATTTTTCTAATATCAAAATCTTCTTCTTTTTGCGTATGTTCATGCATGAGTTTATCTTACACTACTGCTAAATTTGGTTCAATGGAAAGATATTCTTGTCGAATAAGTGATATATCAGGTATGATAAATACAATGAATCTCATCAAAAAAGCTCGTACACATAAACAACAATTATATGGCTTTATTCCCTTTGCACTTCTCCTATTTTTTGCCTTCTCGTTCTTTTATCGAAGTGATTCTTCTTTTGGGCAAGATCTGGGTATGCATCTGAAATTAGGACAGATTATTTGGCAAACGCATAGCGTCCCCAAAATAAATCTCGTTTCATATAGTAATACTAATTTCCCTTTTATCAATCATCACTGGTTGTTTGAAGTACTTATTTATTTAGGAAGTATCACAATCGGATTTGAATCACTTTTAATAATTAAAGTTATCCTATTATTAGCAATTACTGCGATAGTCTTACTTCTTACAAAACAAACCAAGTCAGCATTATTTTTTCCAGTTGCTTATATTTTCCTTCATCTCTTGAGAGAAAGAACAGATCTGAGACCAGAAGTCCTTAGTTTTCTTTTTACTGTTATAACGCTTTATATTTTAGAAGCATTTGAGAAAAAAAACTCCAAACTTGTTTATCTCCTTCCATTGATATCTTTAATTTGGGTAAATACCCATATTTATTTCCCCGTTGGAATATTTATAGAAATTATTTTCGTCGCGGATCTTTTATTCCGTAAATATAAATTCAAAGAAAAAGTACAAGATAAATTAATTACGTTATCTCTTGTAACCTTCGCAAGTATTGTCTGTACCTTTATCAACCCAAATTTCATCGCTGGCGCATTATATCCATTTACTGTTTTTAACAATTATGGCGTAACGATCACTGAGAATCAGACCGTCTTCACCTTGCAAAGGATCGATTTTGTTGATCCTAATTTTTTGTTTTTTTATCTCTCAGCTTTTATTCTCTTAGGCTCAATCTATATAAGCTTTTGGTACACAAAATTTTCTCTTAAGAATATTGGTCTTTCACTTTTGGGACTTGGTCTGGCATATCAAAGTATCAGAGGATTTCCTTACTTGGCACTTATTTCATTGCCATATGTTTTACTGAATTGCAATTTTAGAACTGGTAATGCTTGGACAAAAGCATTAAATATCGTTTGCGGCATTTTACTTATTGGAGAAGCTATTTTCTATCTTAATGGACAGTATTATGGATTAACCTATCAACAATATATTCCCCAGCTTACTCTGATACAGGATGAAAAACCGGCTACGGATTTCTTACTGGCACATCATCTCCCTCAACCAATATTCAACAATTTTGATACCGGCGGCTACCTGCTTTATCGTGCATATCCTCAATATAAAGTATTTATTGATGAAAGACCTGAAGCCTTTCCCGCCTCATTTTTTACAGATGTCTACAATCCTATGCAAGAAAATTATACAGTCTTTAAAAAAGAAGAGAAAAAGTATGGATTCCAAACAATTTTCTTTACAATAACTGACCAGAATCCCGAAGCAATAACATTTTTAAATTCGGTTACCAAAGATCCTGAATGGAAAACAATTTTTCTTGACCAGTATATGATAATTCTTGTAAAAAATGCTATGCAAAAACAATTGGGTCTTCCAATAATTAATTTAGCAAAGCTAAATCTTACTGATTATCATTACTCAAGTACGGTAGCGTATACAAATCTCAGTACTTTTCTTTTTAATATACATCATTTTAAGGAAGCGCAAGAAATTAATCAAAAAGCATTGAATCTTAATCCAAATAGTCCTGCTGCGAATAAAATCATGGCGTATATTTTATACTTCCAAAATCCGAATGATTATCGTATTCATACCTACCTATCTAATACGAATAATTTAGTATTTTGGTAATAGTAAGAAGAATCTATATATCAGAGGTTGAGGCTATCTTGTACTTGATACACTTTATTATTGGTTTCAGTGATCTTAAGGGTAATAGCCACCGAATTTACACCAGTGTCATATCTCACTATATTTGCAGATTGACTTCCCAAGATAAGCCAGCTCGATTGATAAGTTGAAGTACCAGCATTTATATTTTCTTGTCCCGTAATTCCCCGTTGTACACGCGCTTCCGCTCCTTCGCTTTTTTCTTCTGCTGTAGAATTGGCTGTATAGATAAGTTCATACTCTATTGAGCTAATATTTGAAGCTTTTGAGATAGCAAATCTCACTTTTTTATCATCAGAGGATGCCTCAAGCTTAAGGCCAATCGAACTTGGGGAGAGTGTCTGTACAACATTATTATCTACCGGTAAATTCTCAGACTGAGAATTTGAAGTGCCTGCTATGAAGAAATATGCTCCGCCGCCTATGATAACAAGAATGACAACGACTAGAATAATGACGAGCGTTTTATTTTTGAATAGTTTCATAATTTAAGCATAGCCTAAGCATTAATACCTGTCAAGATTGTAGCTTCTTTGTAAAATATGAGGTCAAATCTGTTATTGCTATTCGCTCCTGTTGCGTTGTATCACGGTCTCTTACAGTCACAGCGCTGTCATCCAACGTGTCAAAATCAATTGTCACACACCATGGCGTTCCAATCTCATCCTGTGACAGATATCGCTTACCGATATTCCCTCTGTCATCAAAGGCAGTCATAAATTCTGGACTGAGTAATTTGAAAACTTCACGTGCTTTTGAGACCAATTCTTCTTTATTTGCAAGAAGTGGAAAAACAGCAACTTTATAAGGAGCAATCTTAGGAGAAATTTTCAAAACTGTACGCTTCTCTTCTTCAACATACGCATCAGCCAAAACCATAAGGAGTAACCGGTTAATTCCCACGGCCGGCTCAATAACATGCGGAAGAACTTTTTTATTGGTCTTCGGATCAATAATTGTCAGCTCTTTTTTTGATGCTTCCTGATGTTTTGTCAAATCATAGTTCGTCCGGTATGCCAAACCCCACAACTCTTTAAACCCAAAAGGGAATTGATATTCAAGATCCTCTGTACGCTTACTATAAAATGATCGCTCCTCATCAGTATGTGCTCGCCAGCGTAAGTTTACTTTCTTAATCTGTAATTCCTTTGTAACAAAATCATTCATCGCTTCTTTCCATTTTTCAAAAAGCGGCTCCCACGGTGTCTCATCAGGATCAAAGAAATATTCAATTTCTCCCTGCTCAAATTCAATCGTCCGAAAAACCGAATTCCCCGGTGTTATTTCGTTACGAAAACTTTTTCCAAGCTGAGCAATACCGAAGGGCAAACGAACCCGTGTAGAATCTGTAACATTACGAAAGTTGGTAAAAATCAACTGAGCTGTCTCCCCACGAAGGTATCCCAAGCCACCCTCCCCCTCAACAATACCAAGTTGAACGGGAAAAAGTAAATTAAACTTACGAACTTTTGTCCATTTATGTGGTTTATGGCAATTGGGACATTCAATACCGAAAATCTCAATAAACTCATCCATTTTTTCATTACTCCATCCTTCAACCTTTTCAGTTTCAAAAGCGTTTTTTACTTCGTCAATACGTAGATGATTAAATTTTTTATTTTCTAACCCTTCATCTATATCTTTTAACGCTTTTTCATGTGATCCCAATTCCTTCTCTTTTACATGAAGTGTTTTTGCAATATAATCTTCTACAATATGATCTGCTCGGAATCGAGAATGGCAATTTTTACAATCTACCATCGCATCGGCAAATCCTGCCACATGACCTGATGCTTCCCAAATCTTGTGATGAGAAATAATGCTTCCATCAATTCCCACCATATCAGGACGGGTTTGGACAAAATATTTCCACCACAAATTTTTGATATTACGAAGAAGCTCCGCACCGACAGGTCCGTAGTCATAGGTATTTGCCAATCCGCCATAGAGCTCTGATCCGGGGTAAATGAATCCACGGCGTTTTGCTAATGAAACAATTTTATCCATTACATTTTCGGCCATGAATGTATTATAACATTTTTATTAATAAACTGTTATTGAGGGAGAAAGTACTGAATAATGAACTGTACTTTTTGGGAAACATCGCATGTCAGCCACTTTTTGTTCGGCAAAAATATCCTGTTTAAAAAGCACGACGTCAGTATTAATCACAGGACATTGAAAATTATTAGGAGTAATGATTTTATAAGTAACCTCATCTAAATTATATGCACCTAGCATCGCCGGGAACTGCCAGAGATAATTATTTATGCTCTGATAAGGAGAGAGAACGATAAGAACATGCGTGTGTACCACTTTTGCTTGCATCATCGCATTAATTAAAAAAGACATACCGGTATAGCCGGATTTATGATAAATAGTGTTTGAGAAAACACCAATTTGGCTTTGATAAACATTAACTGCAAAAATCGTAAAAATAACATACCAACAAAGGATAAATGAAAGCGATTCATTTTTAATTTTCTTTACGATAAAATTAAGTCCGATTCCCGCAAATACAAATCCGTAAGGCAAAAGAAAAATGCCTCGTGTAGTCGGAGAGAACCAATCAGATGATGTGCTGCCGATAAAAATAGTTGTTGTTATATAAGAAAGTATGAAATAGAGATACACTTTTTGCCGAGATCTGAAGAGGACTACAGCTGTCCCAATGAGACAAAAGATACGTGAAATGACATCCAGATACGGACCAGTGACGAAATGATTATAAAAATAATCATTATTCTTATAAAAAAGTAAAAAATCTTTGATAACAGTCTGTTTGAGATGAAAACTATCAGGAAATCCCAATGCATGAACTACAGGAAGTAATGACTTTAGGTCCGTAAAAAACGGAAACAATACTATAAAATAAACAGCAATTACTATGGAAATTGCTATCAGTGTTCTGTTTTTTAAGAATGTCCTTTTTAGAATTGGCAAAAAATATGGCCAGACAAATAGCGGAAATACTGCCCCCATGTATAGATAAAAAGATATACCAAAGGCAAGTCCAAGACGCGCAGCCAATCTTTTTGTTACCTGTTGCCCGAAGCGATTGGATAAGTAAAGACAGATGATAAATAGCGTAAAACCTTGAGGGTTGTCATAGCCTATCTTAAAAAAATTCGCTAAATAAAATGAAGATTGTAATATAATCGTTGAGAGAATAGCTATTTCTTTCGAAAAACAATCTTTCACCCACCGATAGAAAAAAAATGTTATGGGGAAAATAAGAATTATATTGGAAAGTCTCCAAGCAAAATTTGAGGGGCCGAGTATTTTTAAAAACAACGATTGATAAAAACTTGACAGTACTGAATGCGCAGAATAAACGCCACTGAAAGAAAAAATATCAGGATAAATATCTAAAGATGCTAACTTTTTTGCAAAAATATAAAAGGGCCACTCATCCCCCGCGAAGGCGAATTTCCAAGAATTAACTCCCCAGAGGAAAAAAAAGAATGAAATAATGGTTGTTATTAACAATAAATAAAATGTGGGAGACTTATGATATTGTTTGAAGAAAAAAATTTTACTAGGCACACATTAATAGTAGCATATAAGGCAGAGGTGCCTTACAAAAACTTTTGAGAAAATCCAAAATTAAAATTTTTTAAGCGGATAGACAGTTCTGCCACCAGCAGTTGAATAATTTGGCGCAATAGCGATGTGTAATCCTCCTGTCCTTCTGTAAAATCTTAAGGGAGACAAATATCTAGCTCGAACCCTTTCAGCTAATTCTTCGTCAGGCACACCTCCATATCGTGAAAGTTCATCTATAAAATTTGCTGAAGGAAGATCTCTTACACTGTCAGTTGCTCTCAAATTTCCCTCTCTAACTCTAACTTGATCTCTTGCAAAGTGGGTTATCAGAATATCCTGAGGTGACTTAACTTTCAAATCTGAAGCGAGTGCTGTATATGTTTCGTCCACAAACTCTTCAGCAGGAGGTACTCTGCGTACACCTACCACTAATCCACCATCTGTCATACCAAAAATAATTCCGCTGCCTGGCAATTGATCAAACACTTCTGCAGATTGTGCTAAAGAAGCTCTTGCAGCTCTATCAGCTCTATAATGTAAAACTCTCCTCTTTGACCTATCAGGTGGCTGAGCAAACAAATTACTATCTACACGTTCTATCATGCTGCGATAATAGCATACAATATAGGCTAAGACAATATTTTAGATTTGCTTATTGTAGCTTTGCAAAAATGGAGCGGCTTTTGAGTTTTCTCTCGAGAATATCCTCGATCATATCATGGGTGTCGAAACGTTCTGACACAACACTTTGTCTATCCCAATATCCCAATTCTGAAAGTAGTGTGGACTCAAAATTTTGTACTAAATCGTCTTTATGAATCAGGCGACGCGACGCATCTTCTACTGCAAGTCCATATGTCCCTAGTGTATAGTTATCAATTTCTGAAGAATCATATTGTGGTGTATAAACATTATTTTGTTGAGATAATTTTTGTAGGGTTTTCTGCAAAAGAAAGAAAATGTTCCTGTTCTCCTGATTCTCAGGGCATAATCCGTCAACTAATTCACACAAATGATATGCCAAACCCACTTTGTCAAAATTTTCTTTAACTTCGGAAAAGTCATCCAACATTTTTGCTTCAGTGAGAATCGAAAAAGTATTACCTTTATAGAGATGTAAAATCGTATGATTGAGAAGCTCGATATGCGCGGAACGCCTGCTGGTAATTTTTCGTACGCCTGCGGCTTTTATTTGCAGCTTGCCGTAATCGCGAGTCATAACGGTGAGTATCCTGTCTGCTTCGTTAAAATTTCGTCGTTTGATGACAATTCCTTCGGTTCTAAAATTTCTCATAGGCAGATTGTGGAATTTAGAATGAAACTTCCGTTACCTTATCAGTACTCAGGGTGAATTGGTTAACAGCGTTTCCATTAACAGTCATTGTGTAAGGATTATCAGTAGCGCCAGGTTGTTTCTGAATCATCACAGGAAGTGGTGAGCCTGATTTCAACTTAAATGGTAGTGTATACGTGACGGTGAATGTCGTAAGACCACCTGCCGGTTGCACAGTAACAAATCCTTCAAACACTGTCTTCCCTAAATCGTTATACGTATTTATCTTCACTTGTGAACCACTACTGCTCACGAGCTTACTTCCTTGCGGTACATACACCCGCAGCCAATCACGATATTCAGCATTAAGACACAATCCTCCGTCTTTCAAGCTACAATCAGACGGTGGGAAAGGATCTTTATAGGTAATCGTAACCGTCTTTGTGATCGTTCCATCACTTGCTACACTGTAAGCATTGTTAACCGCTTCGCTCAAGAAAATATTGACCTTTGCTCCCGAGAAATTCGTATCATTAATATGGAGATAATCTCCATTAAACGGCTGTATCTGGCCGGCGGCATTAAGCGCTTCTATCCCCTGTTGGGCTTGACTGTCAAAAAGATCAAATAAGATATCTTTTTGTTTGGTTCCGGCAATTATATATTGGAAGAGTGAACCCCAATATTTTTTCGGAGAAGATTGCAAAGCTTTTACCATAATTGCCTGCATAAGATCGCTAATCAAACTCTTTCGAGTAGTTGTGACATAATTTACTGGTCGGGAAATACTATTTTCCAACGCATAGATAACCTGAGGACAATCACAATGAGGATCGTTATCTGTGGTAAATGTCTGCCCGTCTGCAACAACTTGATTGTCAAGAATTTTGATTGTTTGGACAAGTACATTGGTATCAATCGCTATAATACCATCGATAGGTTCTGTCTTGAGGGCCGCTTTTTGATACATCGAATTGAATGTCTTCATAGACACCATATAGTCAGGTGAGATATTACTATCGCGCAGATTAAATTGATACACCCCCGAGAAGTATTTCAAAATCGGCGCCGGTGCTGGGGGCTTATCAGGAATAGAATCGTCCAAGTTGTAAATATCATCAGATTTCTCCAATGTGATCGCCCCCTGATCGATATCAACAATTGCGTACGCAGTGATAAATCCACCAGTTGGACGAAGTTCCTTATCATTTTGGAAAATGACGAGATATTGTTCTGGTTGGCTTGCACCAAGCAAACTCGGCAGAGCCTTAATCAATGGTTTGGCATCAGTCACTCCTGCCGCGCTTTCATCAGTGAGTGTCTTCAAATTAGTTAAATCGGTTTTAGCTGTTTTCCCAAAGAGAAGTGTCGGATAATGATTTGGATCAACCTGATCCATTTCTTTCTGCATCGCATCAAGTGATACTTCAATATTATCTATCTGAGGAGTAATCTTGCTCAAACTAAGGACAGCTGTCTTAATTCTATCTGATGTTGAGACAGCACCTCCGCTCGCTCCTCCTTTTAATCCTAATACGTCTGCGTATGGCTTTAAGGAAGTAGCGACTATCTGCGCACTGGTCAGTCCATCATCAGCAGCATTCATCAAATGGTCGGCATCGTTATAATACCAACTAACAATTGGGACAATCTTCAATGGAAGAAGAAAATGAAAATTTGTTTGTGTCTTTTTGAGAAGTGTTTGTGTCGTTGCAATCTCATCTGAGGCTTCATCGACATTCTGATCTTTTGCTGCTGCTGCAATTAGCTTGGCTTCACGATAAGTCGCAAGTCCAGACTTATACGTTGCATATGCTGGGATACTAATAAGAACGATAAGGATAATCACAATCCCCAAAGCAATACTCAACTTTTTGTGAAATTTGAATTGAAAATTTGTTTTTTTCTTTCTCTGCGGCATAACTATTGTCGAATTAGTGCTCTTTGCAAAATCCGGCGTGCTTTTTACCTTTCTCGTACTTGCTTGCGACTTCGCAGGAGCGATTTTTTCTTCCTTCTTAAATTCAATTTTATCAAACCCAGACATTATTTACTTATTATCATATCTGACTTATTAACCCCTTGTCAACTTTTTGGATAGTATCAAACTCAACATTAAGAAACTCTTTACAAACTCTTGTGTCTCTAAACTAATTTCAATTACAAACTATTAATTACAGTGCTCCCTTCCCTGAAATCATTGCCCAAGGCGTTCTTATAATAATTAAAATATCCAGAAGAATTGATTTCTTCATTGCATAGTCTGCATCCATTTGAATCCTTTTATCAAATTTCACTTCACTTCGCCCACTCACTTGCCAGTAGCCTGTGATGCCTGGTTTAACAGACAACACTTCTTTCACCAATTCTTTTGTCTGAGGATAAATTTTTTGTTGTTTTTCCAATTCTTCCGGATAGTAAGGACGCGGTCCCACCAAACTCATTTCTCCTTCTAATACATTCAATAATTGCGGTATTTCATCAAGTGAGTATTTTCTGATAAATCTCCCCACATTTGTGATTCTTGGATCATTTTTTATTTTATAGTTACCGCCATGCTGCTGTTCATCATATGCCTCTTTAAATTTCGGATCTGTTTTTAATAAATAATAGGCATTAACGATCATTGAACGGAATTTGTATGGATAAAAATATTTATTGTCTTTCCCCACACGCCGCGGTGTATCAGCCAGCACTGGCCCTTCTGAATCCATTTTTATCGCAAGTGAAACCAACAAAATAACCGGTGAAAAAAGAATAAGAAGAGCTAAAGAAGAGACAATATCAATTAATCTTTTTACAACGTTATAGAATATGCTTTTACGTATTTTTGAGTAGGCCATTATTTATGCCAAGTGCTCATAGGATGTGCCATTAAGATTCTGAACAAATTTCTTAATTTTTGGAACCGAATCCTTTGGACAAATAAGAATGACATCCTCCATACTCACAACAACAAGTCCATCTAAATCTATCCCGACAATAAGCTGTTTTGTTTCGTTATGCAAAAGCGAATCTCGACAATCTTCCAAAAGTATTTTGCCTTTAGTCACATTTGAATCAACAGTGTCGCTAAGTGCTTCTTTGAGTGCTTCCCATGCACCGATATCGCTCCAGCCAATGTCAGCAGAAATGACTCGTCCCATTTTGGGATCCATTTTTTCAAGAATTGCATTATCAAAAGAAATTTTCTCTAGTGTCGGATAAATTTCATCCAATACTTTTTCATAATCATCCGTTCCAAATGCATCTTGAATCTTCTTTAACTTCTCATACAGCTCCGGGGAGAACTCTTCAAACAATTTCCAAAGAAATCGTGGTGTTGTCGCAAAATATCCAAGATTCCATGCATGATTCCCATCATCTAACCACTCTTTCGCCTTATCCATAGAAGGACGGTATTCAAAACCAGTAAATTCATGAATAGGAAGCTCATTCACCGTCTCCAGCTTACTGCCAAATTCAATATAACCTAAATTTTGATTTGCAAAACGCGGCTTCTGGCCAATAAAAACTATCTGATTAGGATTTTTTAAGACAAGTTCTTCAGCCGTTCTTAGCATTTTTCTGAATAGGGCTTCTTTTTTGACCAAATGATCACTCCCCCATAGAAGTACAAGTGGTTCATCGGGATTTAATTTTTCCATTTGAGCCACAACCAAACCAACTGCCGGTCCAACATCGCGCATTTCAGGCTCAACGATAATGTTATTTTCGGGAAGCTGAGGAAGTTGTGCGGAAATAATTGATGCGTAATGTTTGCCTGTTGAAATAAAAATATCCTCCCACTTAAATTCTGGGAATAGTTTGTGCACGGCAATCTGAAGCATTGATCTATCTGCGATAATTTTGCCAAATTGTTTTGGCGCATTTTTTCGTGAAAGAGGCCAAAGCCTGCTTCCAACACCACCTGCAAATAATACTATTTTCATAAGTACTCTACATTATAATATCA